>Ga0105237_10002355_pt1 | contig 23499 bp, 20 predicted proteins | sample KBSC24metaG_FD_81520 | JGI IMG/M metagenome (GOLD analysis project Ga0105237, IMG submission 81520) | Corn rhizosphere microbial communities from Kellogg Biological Station, Michigan, USA - KBS C2-4 metaG | ecosystem: Host-associated > Plants > Roots > Rhizosphere > Soil | place: Michigan, USA...
CATCGGCTACTACGAACCCAAGCTGCAAAACAAGCTCAACGTCGGCTTCAACCGCAAGGGCCTGCTTGACGTGTTGTCGATGGGCCTGGTCGGCCGCGAACTCAAGGACGAGGCCGCCGTCGCCGAGTTCGTGCGGGAGCACTATCATCCGCTGGCCTGGTTTCCCTTTTTCGATCGCAACTGGCAGCGCCTGACCATCGGCTTGCGCGACGACGAAGAGGTGCCCGGCGCCGAGCCGCCCCCGCACCTCGCCCTCTTCTTCGCCCTGGGTCTGGCGGGGTTCGCGATCGCCATCGTCGCCGGCCGGCCCTTCCGCAAGTTTCACCTCGCCTGGATCCTGTCGCTGGGCGGCCTGTGGTTTGCCGTGGAACTGGCCGGGGTCGTCAATGCCCGCTACCGCTTCATCTTCGAGCCCTTTTGCCTCCTCTACATAGCATTGGGGTTGAGTATTGTGGGTGCAAGCCTTGGACGGCTAATTCGATCCTCAGCCAAAGCTTAGGGCGCGGAGTAAATGAGATGCGCCGCTTCGGCTTTGCTTTGGCGCGAAGCGCTCCCTCGCGCCAAAGGTGCCCGACAAGTCAGCCCCTCCGCCTCCTCGCTGGGCTGTCTTGCGTAGGGCCTTTGGCCCAGTCGCGAGCGAACGCGGAAGGTTCAGGATGCGCTCCAGGCGGCGAACCGGGAGACGCCCGGCCAATGATCCTCCTTCTATTTTCGTAGTAGTCTGCCACAGTCTCCGCAGCCGAATCCCTGCCTCCTCCCCGTGCGTATCCTCATAGCCGAAGACGAAAAGAAAATCGCCAGCTTCATCCGTAAGGCGCTCAAGGAGGCCAGTTACGCGGTGGACGAGGTCCACGACGGCGATGCCGCTCTGGAATTCGCCAGGAACACGCCCTACGACGCCATCATCCTCGACGTGATGATGCCCGGCCGCGACGGTCTCAGCGTCCTGAAACTCCTGCGCGCCCAGCGCATCGATACCCCTGTGCTCATCCTCACCGCGCGCGGGGACGTCACCGAGCGGATCGAAGGCCTGGAGATGGGCGCCGACGACTATATGTCGAAGCCCTTCGCCATGCGCGAATTGCTCGCCCGCGTCAGTTCCATCACCCGCCGCGCCTCCACGAACAAGGCCACGCTGCTCCGGGTCGACGACCTGACGATGAATATCCTCACCCGTGAAGTGACTCGCGGCGGCAAATCGATCCACCTGGCCTTGCGCGAGTTTGCGCTCCTGGAGTTTCTGATGCGCGAACCGGGCACCGTCCATTCCCGCACGAGTATCTGCGAGCATGTCTGGGACTATCATTTCGACACCGGCACCAACGTCGTGGACGTGTATATACAGCGCCTCCGCCGGAAGATCGACGACGAGCACGAGGCGAAACTGCTCCACACCGTGCGAGGGGTGGGGTATCGGCTTGGCAGTCCGCCACTGCAAGCTTGAGCTCGCATCCATGACAGGGATCTGGGAAATGGAAGACGCCGGTGTGCCTTCCATCCGGGACGGTTTATGACCCCGATGTTATTTGGAAGCAGCACCATCCTGATCGCGCTCGGCAGCGGCGCCTTCTATCTCCTCAAGTCCCATCTCGAGTCGAAGGGGTACGCCTTTCAGTAGGCGGGCGCGCAGGTGGAATTGTCGAAGCGGCTTACAGCCGCCCTGCCATCCATCCTCATGGTTCCCGCCGGACAAAGTCTTCGACCTTCCCGACCCGTCGGTCGAGGGGAAGTGGGCCATTGATCTTTCCGTCAGGAACATCGAGAAACGCGCTGCGTGAATATTCACCACCTGGAGCTATTCTACTATGTCGCGAAACACGGCGGCATCATGGAAGCGGTGCGTAAGATTCCTTACGGGATCCAGCAGCCGGCGGTGAGCCTGCAAATCATCCAGCTCGAGCGATCCCTCGGCACGAAGCTTTTCCAGCGGCGTCCGTTTGCGCTGACGGCGGAGGGCCGGAAGCTTTTCGAATTCATCAGGCCCTTCTTTGGCGATCTCGCGAAGGTGGCCGGCGAGATCTCAGGGATGGCCGGGCACTTCGTCCGGCTCGGCGCCTCCGGCCCGGTGCTTCGCCATCATTTGCCGCACGCATTGCGGCTGCTGCGCGAGGCGATTCCCGGCCTCTCGCTCCAACTCACCGAAGGGTACGAACCGCAGCTCATGCACATGCTGAAAGCGGACGAAATCGATCTCGCGATCACGGCGCTGGGCGATTCGATGCCGCCGGGCTGCGGCATGGCTCCGCTGCTTTCGCTCCCCCTGGCTCTGCTGCTGCCCGCGGCCAGCCGCATTCAGTCCCCAGGGGATCTGTGGAAACGGGATTCCATCAGCGACCCGCTGATTACGCTCCCGGCGAACGACGGCATCGCGCGTCGATTCCAGGAAGGCCTGCAAGCACTTGGTGTGGATTGGCCGCCGGGCCTCGTGGTCAGTTCGCTCGAATTGATCGAGACCTACGTGGCCGAAGGATTTGGTTTTGGCGCCGTGGTCCAGGTGCCGGGGGTGAAGCCTGGCTCCGGTGTGCGGCAGATTCCGCTGCCGGACTTTCCTCCGCTCAAGGTCGGCATCGTTTGGAATGGCGTCGCTTCACCGCTCACGGAATCCCTGGTGGGCGCCTTCCAGCGTTACGTGCAGACGACGATGGCGGCCTGAGCCGTCCCATCCCGGAGGGATGAGGCAAATGCTCCGCCGCGCCGGGCATTGATTTCAGCATCATGCGCCATTGATTTTTTGAATTACGGCCAACGGGGATTCCCGGTGTTGAATGAGTCCGTGCCTGTTTCCGCCGAGTTCGCCACCAAGTCTCCCGCGCAGGTCGCGGAAGCGCTGTTGGGCTTTGAGCCCTCGTGTGTCGCCGCCGCGCTCCACTATCGCGAGAGCGGCGAGTTCGAGGATTTTTGGGCGATGCTGCCGGGGATCATCGCCTTCCATCTCCCGCGCGGCGCGGCGCGGCCGCCGGCCGTTTTGGAGGATGGGATGCGTTTGAACGAGGAACTGGGACTCGATTCGCTGGCGCTCACGGAGATGGCCTTCCTGCTGGATGAAGTGTTCCAGCTTTCGATCGAGACACGCGATGTGGTCGGGGTGGTGACTATCGGGGATTTGAAAGCGTTCCTGAAGCGGAAACTGGAAACGCGATGAGCGGTTCCGTGGTCGTCTCCGGAGTGGGTTTTGTCACGAGCATCGGGCATTCGCGGGTCTCGGTGAGCGAGGCGTTGCGTTCGCTTCGGCATGGGCTCGCTCCCTGGGTCGCGGTGCCCGGCGTGGAGGTGGCGGTGAAGCTCGCCGGCTTGCTGCCCGGGTTCGAGGTGGGCGCGGCAAATCCGGCGGCGTGGTCCTGGCCGGGTGAGTTCCAGATCGATGCGAGTGTGGCGCGCCCGATGCCGCCCCAAGGGGTGTACGCGCTGGCGGCTTTGCAGCAGGCGCTGGGGGAGGCGCAGCTCGTGCCGGAGATTTTGGAGGATGGCGCGACGGGGTTGTATTGTGCCTCGGCTGGATCTGCGCGCACGCTGCACCAGCAAATGGGAAAGCTGGAGGCGAGCGGGTGGCAGCGTGCGCATCCGCACGGGGTGATCAGTTCCGTGGCCGGCGCGCTGAATTTTCACCTGGCGGCACTGCTCGGGATTCGTGGATCGAGCTGCGGCTTTGTCTCGGCCTGCTCCTCCGGGAGTCATGCGCTGGGATTTGCGCTCGACGAGATTCGGCTCGGCCGGCAGCAACGCATGATCGTGGTGGCAGCCGAGGACTTGAACGCGGAGAGCGCGCTGCCCTTTGCCGGCATGGGTGCGCTGAGTGCGGCGAGCGATCCGGCACTGGCGTCGCGGCCATTTGATCGCGGGCGCGATGGGTTCGTGCCGACGGGAGGAGCCGTGGCCGTGGTCCTGGAATCGGAGTCGAGTGCCATCGGTCGTGGGGTGCGGGCGCTGGCCCGGATGCTCGGCTGGGGACAGGCCTGCGATGGGTATCATGTGGCGATGCCGCATCCGGAAGGTCGCGGTCTGGGCGATGCGATGCGACTGGCCATGGGAGATGCCAGACTTACGCCCGCGGACATCGGCTACGTGAATGCCCATGGAACCTCCACTCCAGCCGGTGATCGCGCGGAGGCGCGGGCGCTGACGGAGGTCTTCGGCGGACACCGCGTGCCCGTGAGCAGCACGAAAGCGCTGACCGGACACGGCCTGTCGCTGGCCGGCCTCATGGAGGCCGCGTTCTGCGTGCTGGCGCTCGACGAAGGCTTCATTCCCGGCCAGGCGCACCTCCGCGAACCCGACGAAGACAGCGCCCGGCTTCATCTGCCACGGGAAACCCTGCGCCAGCAGCCCCGCGTCGTCCTCAACAACAGCAGCGGCTTCGGCGGCAGCAACGTCTCGCACGCCTTCTCCTGCGCCCATCCATAACCAATCCATTGCCATGAGCACCGACCCCATCGTCCTCACCATCATCAAAGCCGGCTGGGTTGGCATGTTACTCGGCGTCGCCTCGGGCGCGGTGATTGGCCTCTTTTTCCATCGGGAGGATTGGATGGGCGGCTATGCCAGTTATCGGCGGCGGCTGACCCGCCTCGGGCACATCTCGTTCTTCGGGCTGGCCCTGGTCAATTTCTGCTTTGCCTTTACACAATCCGTCACGCCGCTCCCCGCATCCTGGAGCGTGATCGCGATGTGGAGCTTCATCATCGGCGCGGCGACGATGCCGGCGGTCTGTTTCCTTAGCGCGTGGCGAAAACCGTTTCGGCATCTCTTCTTCATCCCCGTCGGGGCCGTGCTCAATGGGGTGATCGGCGCACTCCTCTCCCGATGAAACTGGGACTTCTGGCGATGAGCGGGGTGCGTTGCCGCAACGAGGAACTCCTCGCGATGGGGCTCACACTGCCGGGATTCGTGGAACGCAGCAAAGTGGTTGCCTCGCTGCCCAGCCTGGGATTGCTGACCCTGGCCGGTATGACGCCCGGGGAGGTCGAGGTCAGCTATATCGATGTACCCGAGCCCGGTTCCTTGCAGGAGTTGCCGGGGGCTTTCGATGCCGTGGCCATCTCCAGTTTCACCGCGCAGATCAAGGAGGCCTACAAGCTCGCGGACCGCTATCGCGAGGCCGGCGTCACGGTCTTGATGGGCGGCCTGCACGTGACCGCGCGGCCTGAGGAGGCGTTGCGGCACGCGGACAGCGTGTTGCTCGGCGAAGGCGAATCCCTGTGGCCCAGGATGATCGCCGACTTGCAGGCGAACCGTTTGCAGCCACGCTACGATGCCCGGGCGCTGAACTTCGATTTTGCGCATTCGCCCATGCCGCGCTTCGAACTCCTGGACGTGGCCAACTATAATCGGCTCACCGTCCAGACGCAGCGGGGCTGTCCGTTCAATTGCGATTTTTGCGGAGCCTCCATCCGGCTGAATCCGCGCTTCAAGGCGAAACCCGTGAACCGGGTCATCGACGAGATCCATCGGATCAAAGCGATGTGGCCGCATCCGTTCATTGAGTTTGCCGATGACAACACCTTCGCCGACAAGACGCGCGGCCGTGAATTGGTGCGGGCATTGATTCCCGAGGGCTTGCGCTGGTTCACGGAGACGGACATCAGCATCGCGCGCGATCCCGAATTGCTGGCCATGATGAAGGAAGCGGGCTGCGCGCAAATCCTCATCGGGCTGGAGAGCCCGACCGCGTCGGGACTCGATGGGCTGGAGCACAAGGCGAACTGGAAACTAAAGCAGCGCGTCAACTATCAGCGGGCGATTGAGGCGATCCAGGATGCGGGCATCACCGTGAATGGCTGTTTCGTGCTGGGCCTTGATGGCCAGGACGAGTCGAGTTTTGGTGCCGTCTTCGACTTCGTACGCGCATCCGGTTTGTATGAAGTGCAGATTACCGTGATGACCGCCTTTCCGAACGCGCCGCTCTATGATCGTTTGCAGGCGGCCGGGCGCTTGATCGAGGAGGAGGCCTGGGAAAGTTGCACGCTCTTCGACGTGAACTATGTGCCGGAAAAGATGAGTGTCACCGAATTGGAAACGGGCTTCCGTGATCTCGCCGGGAGAATCTATGACACCGCGTTTATCGAGGAACGGCGGCGGCGGTTCTTCGAGCGGCAAAGCGAATTGCGCAGGGCGATGGCCTTGGGGGCGAGCGCCGGCCATTCGCCCGCCTGTGCTGAGTGCCAGCCATAAACTTCGCCGGGAGGCGAAAGCTTGGGGACCTGCTCCGCCGTTTCCTCAATCACTTGCCCACTTCAGCGCGGCTTCGGGTGGGTTGCGATCCAGTCGGATACTCGCTTTTCCAATACCGCGTGTTGTTCTGGCGGCTTGAACCGGAGGGCGTCATGGATCAACCCCGATTCTGAGCGCCGGCTCAGAAATTGGTCACGGGCGTGGTATTGCTCAGCACGTCTCCGATCGTGCCCAGTCCGGAGGCTCCGATCTTGGTGGCATAGGCGGGGTTGATGCTGACCGTGCCGGTGGTTCCAGAATTGCCGTAGACCGCGTTTACCGTGGCCAGGGTGATTGGGCTGCCTAAGGAGGTGAGCGCGGTCTTCAGGGCGGCCAGGACGCTCCCGGGGGCCACGCTGTTGCTCGCGCCGCGGGCCAGCAGTTCCGCCACCAAAAAGCCAACAAGGTCATCCGGCTTGTAGGTGACGCTCTGGCTCGCCCAGTAGGTCGTGGCCACCTTCGCGACGTTCTTCGTGATCTTGGCGATCAAAGTCATGTTGCTGGTAGTGGCAATTGGCAGGGCTTCCACCAACGCTGTAACAATGCCGGCCAGTTCGGAACTTTCCTGGCCCGTGGGCGCCGCGACCTTGCCCAGGTTCGTGGCGATGGCCGGGGCTTGGGCGTTGAAGTTGCTTTGCGCGATGGTTCCTGTGCCCGAGCCCACCGCCGCCGCGAACTTGTCCGCGATCCCGCCGATGGCCGCCCGGTTGGTCGGGAAGATGGCCTGCGCCACTTCCGTGGCAATCGCGGGAATCGACGAGGCCAGGACGCCCGGGCTGGTCGCGACCGAGACTGCAATATCACCGGCCCGGACCGTCGTGGCGGGATGCAGTCCCAGGTAGGTGCCCACGTAGAAGTTCGTCGCCCCTTGGGCGATGATGGGCGCCTCTGTCGGAACCGCCGCCGCAAAGGTGCCGGCCACGCTGTCGGGGGTGGTCGCCCCGTTGTCGATGGTGAGCGACGTCACCAAGGTCCCGAGCGCGACGGTTTGCGCTTGTCCCGGCACCGCGCCAACCACCGCCTTGGCGACCGCCGCCTGGCTGGCGATGGTGAGGCCGGAAGCGGATGCGACGGTCTGGGCAATGTTCGACGCCGCGGACGCCTGCGCGGCACCCGCCACAGCCCCCGCGAGGAGAGGGGCCGATGTTTGGAGATTCGCCAGGCGGGCCTCAACCACGCTGGCAACCTGGGTGGAGGCCGTCACCCCTTGCGTGGTTGCGTTTTGGCCCACGAGCGATTGCGCAAAATTGATGAAAGCCGTATCATCGGCAAAAATCGAAAACGTCGGATCGATGAGACCAAGGGTCACCTGCGTGGCGGAGCCCGGCAGGTCCGCGATGAGGGCGCCACCGAAGCCGGCTTTTTTCGTGGGACTGGTGCCCAGCGACGAAGCAACCTGAGCTGCGATATCCTTCGTCGCGGAGGGCACGACCGTGGCCACCGCTGCGGCAATCGCGGCGCGCGAGGCATTTGTCGGGGCATCGGAACTCGATCCGCTTGGCAGATCGGCGATAGCCTGGGCGACTTTGGCTTCATTGCCGGTAAAGGCCAGCGCGACGCCCTCCGCGACCAGCGCCTGGGTGGTGGCGGTCATTTTCGAAGAAGCGGTATTGGCGGCGACGGCAGTCGCAAAGGCAGTAGCCACCGAGGCTTGAGGGAGCGCGCTCAATTCCGACTGCACCTGCGCGGCCACCTCACGCACTGTCTCCACAGCGAAGGTGGGCACCGCAATCACCACGGCCCGGGCCACCCCGGCCTTGGTGTTGAAATGCGTATCGCTGATCGCTGCAGCGACGTATTCCGCCGTCACGGATGCGGTCGTCCCAGCGAAGGCAGTTTGATTGGCGGGATTGACGGTGAGGGGAAGGTTCTTCGTGACCGTCCTCGCGAATGCCGGGGCATTGGCCTCGACCGTGATCGGGCGATCGGTGAGATACTGTGTGGTGATTGCCGGTGCATTTGCCGAAACCGCCGCCACCACGTCGCCGAGCACCACGGCCCGGCGCACGTCGAGAGCGAAGGCATTTCCCACCTTTTGGGCCGACGTCTGTTGGGTCGGCGTCAAATTGCTGTCAGACATCGTGCCGGCGATCGCGGACGTGATATCGCCTTCATGTCCCGGAGCGGCCAGCGCGATGCCGGCGGCCAGCAGGCCCTTGGTGGCATCGGGCAAAACGATCAAAGGCTGGTTGGCGCCCGTGCTTCCGTTGGGGGCCGTGAAGAAGCCGGCGGCTCCGGCGGCAAAGGCTTCCCGCGCCGCCTCATCCGCCAGACTAGCGGCCACGGTTTGCGAGACGGTTTGGATGGTTGTCGTGTCGTCCTTGGCGAGCCGCGCCACGAATTCGTTCATATTGGCCGCCGTCAGGTAGCTTCCGCCCTGGAGCGTGGTGACCACGCTGGCAATCGAGGAGTCGCGCTCGGCCTGGGTGAAAGTGGCTCCGGCCACCGCCGGGATGGCCACGAGAACCTGGGAGGTGATGGTGCTGTCGCGCGTGACATCCCGCGACACGTAGGTTCCCAAAAGTCCGGAGGCGACCAACGGTGCGGCCGCGCCAGCCAGGTCCGGATTCGCCGTCAGGGAAGTCGGAGCTCCGACAATCCCGGAAAGGAACTTGGGCTGGACCGTCGTGTTCAACTGGGTGATCGCCGTATTGCCCAGGCCGCCGCGGATCGCGTCCAGGCTCGCCGGTTGGTAGCTCACGTTGGCCGCGGCGACGGTCACTGTGTCGTAGTCTGCCGCCGTGGTGTCGCCCAAGGCCCGGAGGCCCTGAAGACCACCCTTCAGGATTACATCCGCATTAGTGCCGCGCTGGGTCAGGCTCGTACTGTTGGTCGTCGGGTAGCGCTGGCTCAGGACATCCGTGACGTAGGTTGCGACTTGGGACGCCGAACTCGCGTTTGTATACGACGCCCGCGCGATCGCTTGCCGGAGCTGGTCAGCCGTGGCCGTGGTGATCGTGCTCGCAAACCCCAACTGGCTCAGCGCCGCATTGATGTCCGATTTCGTATCCGCCCAGGATGGCACCGCTTGCGCGAAAAGCGCGGTCGCCACCGAAAGGGCGAGCAGCAGCCGCGATGGCCTCGGGCGCTTGGGGGAGATAATCGGCGAGCCTTGATCCTTAAAACCGGAGGTGGAGTGTTTCACAGTGTGACCCTTCATTTTAACGTGATTGTACGATGATTGTTTCAGAATCTTAACTAGGTTCCCGGCAGACACGGGGGGTGGTGTGACATTCAAGTCAATTGGTGGCAGGTCAATGAAGAAATTCCATTTCGTCAAATTGTCACATTCAGAATCGTCTACTCCCGGAACTCGTTCGCATGCGACGGCAAGGCTGTGCTGTGCCACACTTGAAAATAAGTAGAAGTGCGCAGAATGTCATGGATATCATGACGGGTCAAGCACAATGCGATGTTGTTCGCCTCACTCCAGGTAGGATTCACCGGCGGGATGCTCATGGCGTTTAATCTGCGTCTATCGTCCGGCTGGATGGGGACGCCACAGGTATGCGAACGCACACGGAGCGGCTAAACGACTTTCGTTTTCCACGCTTTGATCCGCCCGACATTTTTGGCTTCGATCGGTTCCTCCTCGCGGAAAGCGGCCCGGGCCGTCTGCGAAAGCCGTTGGTAGAAGCCGTTGCTGACGACGATTTCGTCCGCGGTGGCGTGGCTCATCAGCCGCGCGCCCAGATTGATGCAGTCGCCGATAAAACCGATGTGCGTGCGGCTGTAAGGGCGCAGGGAGAGCAGGTGCAGATCGCCGAGCGCCACGCCTACGTGCAAGCCCACCGGGGACTGCACGCGGTCGATCTGACGCTGCCATTCGTTGGCCACGGAGCGGCCGATGCTGCACAGGGCGCGGGCAGTCTCGTAGGCCGCCTCCACATAGTCCGGCGCATGGTCGGGCAGTCCGAAGATGCCGATCACTTCGTCGCCCACGAACTGGTAGTGCATCCCGCCATTGTTGATGATCTGGTAACGCGCCTTGGAATAAAACGAAGTGAGGTTCTCCCGGATAACTTCGCCGTCCGGGGTATCGCGCACGAAGCTGGAGAACGAGCACAGGTCCGCGAGCACCACGACCACATCCCGGTAATGTCCGGGCGGGGCAATCTCGCGTACGCCGAGTTGGCGCGCTTCGCGCATCTGGCGCAGACGCGAGAAACTGAAATGCCAGATAAGCTGCGCCTTGGCGGCGTCATGCTCGTAAGTCTGGAGGGATTCGCCGCCGAAGGCGTGGAAGCCCTTGGCCCGGTCGATGGCCTGGCGGACATCCAGCAGCCCGGCGGTCTCAAATGCGCCCATCTCGACATGGAAGTGCGTCTGCAACGCGGCCGCGAACCGCGCCTCGTCCCAAACCTCCAGCGTCAGCCCTGCGCCGAGCGCTGTTGCGGCCACGCGCACTAGGCCCTCCCAATCCGCCCGCCCCTTGCGCTCCATCAGGAGCACCACGCGCGATGCCTCGCGCACGACCTCACACGGGTTGGCATATTTCCGCTGGAGACTGTGGACGAGCGCTTCATCGCTATAGCCGTATTTTACCTCGATGAAATAACTCGGGCCGCCACCCGGGCGTACCCGGATGTCCGCAAACGCGCGGGGTGCACCCAAGGCCACCTCCCGGTCGATCTGCACATCCTCCGGCGCGAGCCCATCGCGGCTCACGTGCTCGAAGCGGCTCAAATCGCAGCACAGCTCCTCGAGAAGCAGCCGCAGCTCACCGAGTTCTGGAGATTGGGACATCGGCTATTTGAAAAGCGCATCAATGCGCTTCTTGCTCTGCTCATTGGGCGCCGTCCATTTCACGTCAGTCTTTGGGAACTGCTGTTTCAGCGCCGCGATGTCCGCCTCCGGGATATCGATGCCATTGAGGGTAAGGCGCTTGAGATGGGTGAGCTTTTTCAACTGGCTCAGCGCGGGAAGTGTCAGCCGCGCCTCGTCCAGCGTCAGGCTTTCGAGCAGCGGCAATTCGGCGAAGACCGGCAGCACGGCGTCCGACACGGTGACCGGCGGGGTGTAGCTCAGACGCTGACCGATCCAGAGGCTCGTGAGATTTTTCAAAGCGGCGATTTTCTTTACCCCCTCGGTAGTCACCCCGCTGTGCCACGTGCGAAATCCTTTCAAGCCGGTGAGCGTCGCCACGGCCGCCATGCCGTCGTCGCCAAACGCCGTGGAACCGGCCACCGTCAAACTTTCGAATTTGGGCAGGCTGGCGAGTGCCGCGAGGCCTTTGCCGGTGAACTTCGGGCCGGGATGGAAAATGGCGAAATTGGCGAGACTCTTCCACGCGGCCAGCGTGGCGATGGTTTCGTCGGTGACGTCCATGCCGTTGGTGGAGAGCGCTTCCACGTTTGTCGCCGCGCCGATGGCTTTGAGGCCGGCATCGTTGGGTCCCTTGCCGAAGCTGAGCTGCTTCACCCCGGTCAGTTGCCCGATTTGCGCATAGTCCGCCACGACCAGATTCGAACAATCGGGAAAGTTGAGGCCGGTGACGGCGCCCTTCGTCTCGATGGCTTGAGCGCCTTTGGATTTGAGCGCGGCGATGATTTCCCCGTCACTGGCGTGGAGCGATGTGGCGAGGAGGAAAGATGACAGCAGGCAGGTGGCCAGGCGTTTCATGGGGTGGCGGAGATTTGGAGTGGTGGAGTTTTGGGGCAGGGAATAGCCGGGTGCCGATTGAAAAGCGCGGCCGTGCGCTTGGCAATGTCTGTCTCCGTCCCGGGCGCACTCCAGGCGCACCGCAGGCGGACCGAACCCCAGGGCCTCACCGCGTTCGACGAGGATTCAATCGGGTCTGATGTTGTCCAATCTTAGCCGGTAAGCGGCAAAGTTCACTGCAGGATCTTGAGGCCGGATCAACGGTGAACTGGAAGAAGTAAATGCGCCCGTGAGGGAGGCTGGGGAGGTGGGACGGCCGAGCGCACGTTCCATCGCGTGGCGGACCGACCGCGCGAGTTTCTCGTTCTGCGACACGATCACGGCGGCGCTGTTCCCATGCCTGATGACCGATACGGTATAGGATCTGGCGCCCACCCAAGCCCACCCGGCCGCACAAAGCGCGCTGATTCCCAACCCCATCGCACACGCGGGATGAGCGTGGAGGGTCGTCATCGACGCGCCGAAGATCGCCACGATGGCCAGGCTCACGGGGAGCCAGATGGAACTTCGCTCGTAAGTCGTCTGCTCGATCGCCTCGACCTCAGAAAGTGGAATGGTCTTTCCCCGCACGATCAGACGCGTGCTCGTGACGCGGATTTCCGGTTCATCGTAGAAAGTCGTCTCCACGAAGCGCTCGCATAGTCCGTGAAGACGCCGGACCCAAGGCGATTATCGTCCCCCGATAGGCGCGTCAGGGCAGAACCTGTCGACCTCGAGCATCTCGGTGAGCTTCAGGACGGAAGAGGAAGTCGCCTCTCCAGGCGGACGGTTACGGCTCAGAACCACCGGGTGGCGGAGCCTGCAAGCCCTTCTCAAGCCGAGATGATATGATTCCGGATTGCGTAGCGCACCAGGTCGCTGAATGACTGGAACTTCATCTTCCGCATGATCGCCGCGCGATGGGTTTCCGCTGTCTTCACGCTGATGCCGAGCTTGTCGGCTACTTCTTTGTTGCTGCTGCCTTCGGCAAGCAGTTGCACGATCTCGCGCTCGCGATCAGTGAGCCGCCCTTCGCCGCTATCCTCCTGCTTCTGCTTTCCGGTGAGAAATTTCGCGAAGAGGATTTCTCCGACTTCCGTCGTGAAATAGGGCTTGTGCGCGGCGAGCGAACGCAGCGCCGACTCCAGTTGGTTCTTGCCGTCGGTCTTGAGGATGTAGCTGCGCGCGCCCGCTTCGAAAACCTGGCGCACCAATTCCTCGGTCTCCAATCCCGTGAACATCAGGACTTCCGTCTCCGGGGCGATCTTCTTGATTTGGCGTGTCGCTTCGAGCCCGTTCAATTCCGGCATCTGCACATCCATCACCACGATCTCCGGCTTGAGCTTCTCGGTGAGTTCGACCGCTTCACGACCCGTGGAAGCTTCGCCGCACACGGTCCAGCCCTCCTGAAGTTCCACGACGGCACGAACTCCTCGCCTCATCACTTGATGATCGTCCGCGATTAACACTCGAATGGAATCCATAGCCTGCCAAAACTACGCACGATTCCCTTGGCCTTGAAAGCGGATTACTCGAAAATTCGAGGTAAATTCGAGGAATGTCTTACATAGTCGTCATCCATACCCCGCTTCGAGGGCTTCTCTTACCCGGGTGATTTCCTGGCGCAGCGCGGGAAGGTGTGCGGATACTTCGTCGAGCGACCCCCCGGCGCCGGCGGATCTTTCCACCCGGGCGCAGAGGTCCATCAGAGGGCGCGCGCCGAAGTGCAGCCCGGCCCCGCGGAGGTGATGTGCAGCCTGGCGCAGGATTTCGGGGCCGCGCGTGGCATTGGTTTCCGCGAATTCTTTTTCCGCCCGGGCCAGGTCTTCCCGGAAGTAACTCACGTAGCGCGCGAATAACGCCCCGCCATCTGGCCCACATTCGTCCCGCAATGCCGCGATGACGCCGTCATCGAGAGGCGCCTCTGGCGATCCTGCGTGTTCCTGCGGAGCTGCGAGCGCCCCTACCACGCCGTGAATCTGCCGATGCAGCTCCTCCACGGTAAATGGCTTTGATAAGTACCCATCCATTCCCGCGGCCAGGCACCGGTCGCGTTCCGTGGCGAGTGCGCTGGCCGTCAGGGCGATGATCGGCGTGTGCCCGCCTTCGCGCCTTTCCCGGTCGCGGATCGCGGCGGTCGCGGCGTATCCATCCAGCACCGGCATCTGGCAATCCATGAGAATGAGATCGAACTGGATGGTTTTCGCGAGGTCCACCGCCTGCCGGCCGTTTTCCACCGATTCCACGTCGCACCCGAGCTTGCGCAGTTGGTGCGTGGCGACGAGGCGATTCAGCGCATTGTCTTCCGCGAGCAGCGTCCGCATTCCGCGCAGCGATTCCAGGGGGGGCGGCGCGCCGGCTTCGGATTTCACGGCTGGCGCCCCGGCCGCCAGGAACCGGGCGGTGAACCAGAAATCCGCGCCGTGGCCGGGCGCGCTGATCACGCCGATCTCTCCTCCCATCAGCGTTACAAGTTGGCGGCAAATGGAAAGCCCGAGCCCGGTGCCGCCGAACAGGCGCGTCGTGGACACATCGGCCTGCACGAAGGGCTCGAAGATGCGCTCCTGCTGCTCGCGCGAGATGCCGATCCCGCAATCGACGACGTGGAACCGCAGCGTCAGGTGTGTGCCGTCGAGCCGGTCGACGGCGGCCGAGATGCGGACCCGGCAGTTCTCGGAGAATTTGATCGCGTTGCCCACGAGATTGTCGAAGACCTGCCGCAGGCGCCCGGGATCGCCGTGCAATCGGGCCGGTACATCGCCGGCCACCTCTATTTCGATGACGAGGTTCTTTTCCTCCGCCCGCGCCTTGTGCATGTCGCGGACGGACTGGAGCAGGGCGCGCAGATCGAAATCGATCGCTTCCAACTCCACGCGCCCAGCTTCCACTTTCGAGATGTCGAGGATGTCGTTGACGATCGCCAGGAGCCCCTGGCCGCTGGACTGGATGAATTCGGCGAGCTCCCGCTGCCGCGGCTGCAAATCGGTCTCGAGCAGCATGGCCGCGATGCCGAGGATGCCATTGAGCGGCGTGCGCACCTCGTGGCTCATGTTGGCCACGAACTGGGATTTGGCCCGGTTCGATTCCTCCGCTTCCTCGCGCGGGTGCCGCTGCGCTTTCTCGAATGCGCGCCGGGCGGTGATGTCCTGGATGACGCCCATGTAGCCGATGATCTTGCCCCCGCTCGAAAGCGCGGTAATCGCGAGGGAAGCGGGAAAGGTCGAGCCGTCCTTGCGCACGAGCGTCAGCTCGTGTTCCGCGACCTTGCCATTCCGCGAGCCCCAGCGCAGGGCATCGGTCGTGGCGGGAACGATTTCTCCAGTCCTGGCAAAAATCTCGTGAGCGACCCGCTGCAATTCCTCCGGCTGATGCCAGGTTTCCGGCGGGGCGCGGTCGATCAATTCCTCCGCGCGATACCCGAGCAGGCGTTCCGCGGCGGTGTTAAAAGTGCGCACGAGCCCGTTGGGGCCCGTCGAGATGATGGCGACATTGGCGCTGTTCACGAGCGCGTTTTGCAACGCGAGCAACTCCTCCAGCTTTCGCTCCGTCTCCTTCTGCTTCGTAATATCCACCGCGATGCCGCCGAGCAGCCATCCGCCCGTGGAGGCGGGGATGCGGAATTTCGAGGTGAGCCAGTGGCGCGGGCCGAGGGCCGTGGGGATTTCCTCCTCGATGTGCAGTGTGCGTCCGGTGGCCAGCACCTCGGCATCGGCGGCCATGGTCTCCCGGGCGACCTCGGCAGGCAGCCACTCGTCGTCTCGCTTGCCCAGCACATCCGCCAGACGCACGCCAAAGATCTCTTCGTAGAAGCGGTTGCCGAAAAGCGTGCGGCCTTCTCCATCCTTCAGAAAGGCAATGTTCGGCAGGTGCTCCATGAACGCGGCGAAGCGCGCATCCTGCTCATCGGCCCGCCGCTCCGCCAGGGCGAGCCGCTCCAGCGTTTTGCCGAATGGAGTTTCCCGGCGAGGCTCTTTGTCGGAGACCTTCTTCGCCGGAGGCGCTGCCGGTCCGGCCTGCGGCTGGCTCCCGTCATGGCCGGTCTCGGAGTCGTGTGGGAGATGGGGAGGAGGCATGCGGTTCGGTCACAGGACGGCCAGGCGTTCCGCGACTTCGTGCGGATTGCGGGTCACCGGGATGTGCTGCCCGTCGGTCAACACCGCGGAGTCGCCGCCGGCTGGCGCACTCACCAGTTCCTTCACGCGCCGGAGATTGACGATCGCCGACCGGCTCACGCGCAGAAAACGCTCCCGGGGCAGTCGCGCCTCGAGGGCCGTCATCGTTTCGCGCACCATATGGTTGAGCTTGCCCACGTGGAAAATGGCGTAGTTCCCCGCAGCCTCCACCCAGTCGATTTCATCCACGGCGACAAACGAAGTGCGCCCCCGGCTGCGCACCACGAAGCGAGGCGGCGCCGGTGTTTCGTCGCAGTCGGTCGTCCCAGCTCGCGTGGACGACTCCAGGGCCAGGCGCTCGCGCACGCGGGCCAGCGTCCTGGCCAGCCGCTCTGGGGCGACTGGCTTCAGCAGGTAGTCCAGCGCGCTCGCTTCGAAGGCGCGCACGGCGTGTTCGTCGTAGGCGGTGACGAAAATCACGATCGGCCGGTGCCTGGGGTTGAGCCGGTCGAGCACCTCGAATCCGTCCACGCCGGGCATATTGATATCCAGGAAAACCAAATCCGGATCGTGCTCGTGAATGGCGTCGACGGCGGCACGGCCATCGGAGCACTCGCCCACGATCTTCAAATCGGGCTCCCGCTCCAGCATCATCCGGAGACGTGTCCGGCCGATGCGTTCGTCGTCCACGAGGAGGACGCGGATCGGATGGGGTTGTGTGGAGGCCATGGGTCAGGTGGCAGGCGGGAGATCGCGGGCTATGAAAGGAACGTTCCACAGACTCGAACGCCTCGCAGCAGGATTATCGTTTCAAGACTGCCGCACGGCCCCCTTTGGAAGCCATTGAAGTGGGACGAAACGGGCATTTTTTGGGACGAACGACCGAGGATCTCCACGCTCATCCCATAATTTTGTTATTCCATCCCAATCCGGATGCTGATGCTGGGAGGAACCGTATTTTTCTTGGCGGCCGTTCGCTTCCGGCGCCGGAGATGCGCATGATCGAGTCCTTCCCCAAAAAGTCAGACTTTGCCGCCACCTGTTGAGAATGTATCGCGCCCCGCCTTATGTTGTGTTCTCTTCACGCCCCCCCAATGATCGGTCCCTTTCCATCCCGCCAGCCAGCCGCCCGACGCGCGTTCACGCTTTTCGAGATGGTCGTTGTCATCGCGATCATTGTCATCATGACGTCGCTGGTGTTCGGAATGATCTCCAGCAACTCCAGCAACAGCTCGAAGTTGATCAGCGCGGGAAACACCGTTTCGAACCTCGCGCTACTCGGCCGGCAGAACTCGCTCGCCAAAAATGCGATGACGGCCTTGGTCATGATCGGCGGTGCGGGGACGGACGGGGATTACCGGGCGTTTGGCCTCTTCGAAGTGACGCCGCGTTCCGATGGCGCGCCTGCCGGACCCGGTGACTGGAGCCAGATCGCCGCTTGGGAAACGGTGCCCGAAGGTGTCGTGGCCGACGATTGCACTTTCACGGCCGGGGCCACGACAGTGGCGCCCGCCTTTCCGGCGTTCACCTATCGAGGGGCCGCGGTCACCAATTTCCAATATGTGGTTTTCCTGCCCAACGGGGCACTGCTGGGCAGCACTCCCGGGTGCGTGAGAATGGTGGGCGGATACCGGGTGAAGGGCGCCGCGACCGTGACCTATACCTCCGCCCGGGGGAGCGATGGCAAAGCCGCGAATTACTACCGGGTCTGCATCCTTCCGGCGACGGGCCGGGTCAAGATCGAACGCCCCTGAAGAAATGAGTGACGTGAACTTTTCCATGAATCTCCAACCGGACGGCAATCGGCTTGCTGCGGCGCGCTTTGCGCCGCGGGTCGGCGCGCGGGGTTTCTCGCTCGTCGAGGTCGTGCTGGCCATCGGCGTCATCGCTTTCGGCATTGTCGCGCTCATCGGCATCCTGGCATTTTCCGGGGCTCAGCCGCAGTTCCGACCAGGATACGATCATCGCTTCGATGAGCCGCCAGGTTACTGCGGAGTTGCGCAACACCGCCTTTGCCTCGCTCCCGCCCACGGGCACGGTTTGGTATTTCGATGCGGAGGGACGCCGGATGGGTGCGAAGCCGGGCGCCATCTACCAGTGTCAGATCAATCTCACCGCCGACGATACTTACAAATCGGCGAACAATACGCCGAACCTGTATCAGGTTCGGCTCGTTTTCAGCTCGGCCCTGGTCGCCACCCCGGCCCCGGGGGCGACGCCCGCGCCAGGCTCGCCCTCGGCTCCCTTGCTCACGGCCACCACCGCGCTGCCCCGCAATGATTGAGAAACGCCACACCTCTGGAATTGGTCTGCTCGAGCTCCTGGTCGCGACGACCATCCTTTCGATCATGGTGCTGATGCTCTTTCAGATCCTCAACAACACGAGCACCGCATGGGCCCTCGGGCAGAGCCAGACGGAGCGCCGGCAAAGCGCGCGGGCGCTCGCGGATGCCATGGCGCAGGAGCTTCAGTCCGCGCTCATGCCGGTCGATCCCGCGGACCAGAAGAGCCTCCAGTTCATCCTCAACCCATCGATGGTCCCCTCGACCTATGCCAACGCGGATACCCTTTTCTGGCAGGCGCCGGTGGCCACGGATCGCACCTATGGGGACGTGGCCGAGGTGGGCTATTTCCTCAAGTGGGACCAGAGCAGGGTGGGGAATCCGCGTCCGCTGTTGTGCCGCTTCTTTGTCAATCCCACCGATAATGCGAACTATCTCATCATCCGAAAGCCAACGGCATGGCTGAGCGGAGACATTCTGGAACAGGTCGCGCCGGGCACCAATCAACCCACGAATTCCTATGCGGGATTGTTTGCGGAGAACGTCATCGGCTTTTGGGTGCGCTGCTTCGACGCCAGCGGAAACATCGTCCAGAATTACGATTCGCGAACGGCCCAGAAGCTGCCCCGCACCGTCAAGATCTACCTCGTCCTGATCAGCCCAGCGAGTTTGCCCAGGTTGCGGACGTTGCCCGACTACACGAAAGCGGGTGGCGCCAGCACCGAACCAAATGTGGAGCAGTTCATCGCGTTCCTGCCGGATGGCGTGCGCGAGACCGCCCGCTCCTACACCACCGAAGTCCGCCTGCAAAACGCCTTATGAATTCCGTGCCTTCCTTGATGCGGTCGAAGCGTTCCCGGCACAACCCCGGAGCGGCGCTCGTCATCACGCTCTCCGTTCTCGTGCTCATGAGCATCATCGTGATCAGCTTGAGCGACATCATGCGGATCGAGCGCGGGGCTTCGCGTTCGCACCTGGAAAAGGCGCGGGCGGAGATGCTGGCCCAGACGGGCGCGGCCAAGGTCTTGGCCCAGTTGCGCGCCGCCACCGCCGACACTTCGCGCAATTGGATCAGCCAGCCCGGGCAACTGGTTGCCAGCAATGCGGTCACCAGCAGCGCCAAGACGGTGGTGGATCCCGCGCTTCCACTCTCCTCGGGCGCGCCAGTCAATGTGAAGTCCGACTTCGTGCCCGCGGTCCTGCGGCCCGCCCAGTTGAACATTCCCACCTTCGAGCAGGGGACCACCGGGGCCATTCCTCCCCATCTCATCACCAATCTGCCCGACCCGAACGACGCGACGAAGGCGGTGCCGATGGCCGTGCGCTGGATTTACGTGCGGCGGGATGGCACCGAGGACCTGGCGGAACAGCCCGTGATGACCACCACGGCCAATCCGATCGTCGGCCGGTATGCCTACTGGACGGACGATGAAAGCAGCAAGGTGAACTACAACCTGGCCTGGACGCGCGGCACGGCCAATCCCAATGCCGCGAGCCATCCCACCAAGATCAACCTTCCGACGCTCTTTGGGACTGCCGATGCCACGGCCGCGGCGACCGCTGAGACTGAAGCCGCCGCGATTCATCTTTACGATCCATTCGCCGCGCAGACCCAGCCGATCCCCAAGACGACCACCGCCTACCAGGCCATCTCCCGGTTTTTCTTTCAAACCCCGGAGGACGCTCGGCAGGTCGAACGTGTGCAACCAGGGGTGACCGCTGCGCTTCTTGCCGCAAAATTCAATATCACCCACTACAATCATGATCCGGATACAACGTTTTTCAACGAGCAGCGGATCGTCCTGACTACAAACAAGGACAAAGCGAACGGACGTCCATTCCTGGATATTGCCGCCACCGACCCGTCCACCGGCAAGCCATATACCGATCTTTGGGAGCCCTTCCTCAATCCGGCCACTCCGACGTATCGTATCGACCCCACGAAACTGGCTACTACGATCGACATGCTGAACCGGTATCTGACGAGAACGGATTGGCCCATGGCGCCCGGTTCCAGCCTCCAGGCCAAATACTATGCCGGGAAGCTGGAGCGGCTCACGCAGCTTTCGCTGAACATTATCAACTATGTTCGGACCAAGGAATCCGTCGGCGAGCCGACAACCAAAGTCGTTGTGCCGGTCCGCGGAGAGCAAGTTCCAGGCGGAAAATTCGTGCTGATGGAAGTTGCTACTTCGACCAACGCGTATATCGGAATCACGCGTACACCTAGGATTACCGAGATGGGAGTCTGGGTGAAAGCCACACCCACGACATCAGGAGGCACAAGCTACTCCTGCAAATACAAGGCGGAGATTTATCTTCCGACCAATTTCGGCCTTCCGAGCATTGATCTGGCGAAGCTCCGGCTCTATACAAACGGGCCGGAGGCCGATATTGCCCCGAGCGAAGTGGTGATTCCCACGCATGGCGGCACCGTGCTGGCTGCGGGCGAGTATGCGACCGTGACAAGGAGTTCGACCATTACCTTGTCGGCAGGCCGTTCGGCTTCGACCTGTCAGTTGCGGTTTGCCCTCTCCCTGGGCAGCACCCTCCCTCAAGGTGCGACTCGCCGGTTGGATGTCGTTCCTCTCGGAAATCCCGCTGACTGCACTCTGGACCCGCCGAGTGTTGCGGAACAGGACATCAGTTCGATCGAGGTGGATGATCCTCGCGTCAACTCCCACAAAGATGATTGGAAGAAGCGGAGCGGAAATTCATTTGGGACACGAAATTCCATTTCTACGATTGGCTCCACGCCTTCGAGCGTCAAGCCGCAGCAGGACACGGACGCCAGCGGCAAGATCACGGATGTCAGTCTCTATATGCCACCGCCCAAGGGCTTGGCCGGAAATATTACTGGCGTCGTCTCGTCCGTGGGCGAGCTCGGTTATGTCCATACGGGGATGGAGAGTGGCGCTGGAGCGGGGATTCCGTGGAGGACACTGCGACTTCAGCCAAACAACTATCCGGGAACGAAGAACCCGGACGGAATCAACACACCGACGTCTCCGGTTTATCCGCCCGATTGGGCTTTCATGGATTTGTTCACGGTTCCCGCCGACGTTCCACCCGATGTGCCCGGCAAGCCTAGTCCGAAAGCCATATATTCACCCCACGGTACGGCGACCGGTGGACGTGTGAATATGAATGCCAAGCCGGAACCATTTGATCTCGACAGGCTTGACCCCTTGGTCGCCGTCTTCGAGGGCGCTACCTACGACGCGACCGACTTGACCAAGAAGATCAGCAACGCTCGCGCCAGGACGATAGCCGACGCAGTCTACCATCGGAAACTTGTGTCGAATGTGGCGAACGTCCCGGATGGAAAGCAATATGGATACGTCAACGGATATGACTCTCCGGGTGAAGTCGTGGAAATCGCGGGCGTCGCCGATGGCGGCGAAGCCAGCGAGCAATTGGTACGGGAGATCTCCAACCTCATTACCGCCCGCGGTAATGTCTTCAGCGTCTATACCGTGGGCCAGGCCCTGCGGCAGACCCCGGCGGGCCAGTTGGTGGTCACCGGCGAACAGCGGCAGCAGTCCATGCTCGAGCGTTATTCCGATGGCGCGGCCACCCCGGCGATCCATTTCCGCCCGATCTACTTCCGCAATCTCACGCCATAGGGTGTCGGTGGGCTTGTCTTCCAAGGGGTGGAAGGTCTCGCGTGGCAGGCGATTCGATGTTCGCGCTCAGAACATGCGTCAGTGGATCGTGTTCTCTCCCGCATGCGGGACGATGGGAAAACAAATCGCGGCTCCGCCGCCCATCTTTTCCCATCGTCTTGGGACAAGCCGATCCACCCGCGCTTTCCGTTCCTCAACGCCTCCATGACTTCGATGCCGACGGCGTAGCGCCCGAGAAACTCAGTTGGCAAAAACTCGCAACCCGTCCACGAGCCCGCCGAGGAACGAAACTGTCCGAGCGGGAGTGATTGAAATGCATCGTGCTTTGCGGGCAACATCGCCGTCCCGTGACGCCGGCAACGATGCGCACCCGTGGAATCGCCGAGGCGCGACCGCGGGGATTCCGCGACGAACCGTGCGCCCAGGGGCAATCCGATCATGAATCTTTACGCCAAGATGAAGCAACTGGTCCGCCAGACGTGGACCCGTCTGCACCAGATCAAGGACGCGCCGCATTCCGTGGCCGGAGGAACGGCGATTGGGATCTTCTGGGGTTTTACTCCCTTGACCGGTTTCAAGACGCTGTTCTCGATGCTCACGGCGTGGGCGGTGCGATGCAGCCGGCTGGCCGCGGTCATCGCCGTCACCTTTCACGACATCCTGCTCCCCATCTGGCCGGTCATCCTCCGTTGGGAATATCAACTGGGTTACTGGATCCTGAGCCACCCCCACCACTTCCCTCCGAAGCTGTCGCACAGCCATCTCCACATCGCGGAACTCTTCCGCTGGAAGACGCTGGAGATCCTGAAGCCGCTCATGCTCGGCTCCTGCATCATCGGGCTGCCAGTGGCGCTCATTTCCTACTGGGTGGTGGAACGGCTTCTCGAGCGTTATGAGACGAAGCATCACCGTCATCTCACGCCGCCGCCGTGAAAAATAAATGCTCGGCTAGGGCGGAAAAGTCGTTAAAACGGGCCTCCCTATGACCCCTTCCGACGACAATAAAAGCAGTATCCTCAGCGATGTTGAAATCTCGGGAAACGTGAAATTCAAAGGCGAGCTGAGCTTCGATGGGCAGCTCAGGGACGGGAACATCGAGGGCGAGGCGCTCATCGCTGGCGAGCGCGCCCGCATCAAGGGGAACGTCAAGGCGGACGCGCTCCTGCTGCGCGGCTCGGTGACGGGCGATGTGCTCGTAGCCGGTAAATGCGAACTCAAAGGCTCGGCCAATCTCGTTGGCAGCCTCACCACCAACCGGCTCGTGATGGACGAGGGCGCGACCTTGATCGGCGACGTGCAGATCACCCCGGACGGGAAGAAGCTCCCGCCCTTGACGCCGACGAATCCGCAGTCGGAGTTCCCGACGGGTGTGGCGGCGTTGAAGGGGAAGAAATAGAGGGTCGAAGCGGAAAACCCGGGCGCCGGCCGAACTCAGAAAACGCGCGCGGCGTCGTCCACTCTTCCTGTCATCCTGAGGACCCAAAGACGGAAGGACGTGATCATGAGTGCGGGGATGACGTGGTAAGGAGTTGCGATGTGGAGCGGCGAGCAGCCCAAGGAGCAATGCCCGTCCGGCCCGGACTGGTTTTCCAACCACCGAGGAGGCGGAGGGGAATAGTGGGGGTTGGTGGG
>Ga0105237_10002366_pt1 | contig 23399 bp, 22 predicted proteins | sample KBSC24metaG_FD_81520 | JGI IMG/M metagenome (GOLD analysis project Ga0105237, IMG submission 81520) | Corn rhizosphere microbial communities from Kellogg Biological Station, Michigan, USA - KBS C2-4 metaG | ecosystem: Host-associated > Plants > Roots > Rhizosphere > Soil | place: Michigan, USA...
CGTAGCCCCCTCTATAGCCCGCCGGCCAACGGCGTGCCCAGGTAGCTCAGTTGGTAGAGCATGCGACTGAAAATCGCAGTGTCGGTGGTTCGATTCCGCCCCTGGGCACCATATATTTCAATGATTTAGATCTAGGCTGTGAGTGATTCGCAGATAGCTGGGTACCAACTGGGAAGCAGGCCGTTTACGGATGGTCCAATGCTCTTAATCAGTGGGTCCCGGGTTCGAGCGCTGGGGCGTCCACCATCTTTCCAATGAGTTAAGGCAAGGCGGCGACAAGCTTCCAGAAGCTGGGCACCCAATAGAGTGCCAGGACGCGGCAAAAGGTCTGCAAGCCAGAATTTGGTCCGTTTCGGTGCGACGTTTCGATGGCGAAAGTAGCGCACGGATAGTAGCAGAGCTGAATGGCCAAGTTTGACGAAATTAAGCCCGGCTCTCGCGTGTTGGGGCTAATGGGGAGCCACCTTGCAGAGATCGTATCCGTGTCCAAATTTGGGCCTGATGCGATCAATCTGGTGTTTAGGGCAGACAACAAGGTCCACGAGCGCCTCCTTTATCGGGGCGACGAGCACGGTCTTACTTTGGAGGAGACCGGTCGGAAATACGCTTTCGACGCGGACGGCGGCCTACTGCGCCTTGCTTCGGAAGCCTATCGGATAAGATTGGCACATTTGTTCGATCCGTATTTGGCAATCAGCGCGTCACAGATCGAAGCCCTCCCTCATCAGATTACAGCTGTTTACGGCGAGATGTTGCCGCGCCAGCCGCTACGTTATCTCCTAGCCGACGATCCGGGCGCGGGCAAAACAGTCATGGCTGGGCTCCTTATCAAGGAGCTCTTGATCCGCGGGGACGTAGAGCGCTGCCTGATTGTTGCGCCCGGAAGCTTGGTCGAACAATGGCAGGAGGAAATGGCCGAGAAGTTCGGTCTAGGGTTCGACCTTCTCACGCGGGATCAGATTGAAGCGTCGCTTACGGGCAATCCGTTCATTGAGAAAAGTCGCCTGATCGTTCGGCTTGATATGGCGTCCCGCTCCGATGAACTGAAAGCGAAGCTGGAGGCAGCGCCCGACTGGGATTTAATCATCTGCGACGAAGCGCATCGCATGGCCGCATCCTATTTCGGCGGCGAAGTGAAGGAAACGCAGCGCCACAAGCTAGGCAAGCTGCTCGGCACCAAGACACGCAACTTTCTGTTGATGTCGGCAACACCGCATAACGGGAAGGAGGCGGACTTTCAGCTCTTCATGGGCCTGCTTGATGCCGATCGCTTTGAGGGGCGCTTTCGCGAGGGCGTCCATAAGGCCGACGTCACGGATATGATGAGGCGGCTCACCAAGGAGGAGCTATATCGCTTCGACGGTACGCCGCTGTTCCCCGAGCGCTGCGCCTATACCGCGAGCTATAACCTATCAGCGAGAGAGGCTGAACTTTATCAAGCGGTCACGACCTACGTTCGCGAAGAGATGAACCGCGCGGACCGTAGTGGAGACGACCGGCGGCGCTCTAACGTCGGATTTGCTCTTCAGATATTGCAGCGCCGACTGGCATCCTCGCCAGCAGCAATCCATCGTTCTTTAGAACGCCGCCGAAAGCGGCTCGAAGACCGCCTTCGCGAAGAACAAGGCTTCAGAACCGCCTCCTCCCCCACGCTTGGACGAGCGCCCACTCTGCCAAACTTTGACCCGGACGATTATGATGAGGTGACCGGAGCGGAGGCAGAAGCCGCCGAAGAAGAGATCTTGGATCGGGCCACCGCAGCAGTTTCTATCGCGGAGTTGGAAGCCGAACTCGTCACGTTGCGCGCGCTGGAAGCTCAAGCCCTGAGCCTCAAGGTTTCCGGTCAAGACACCAAATGGCGAGAGCTTGAATCCATCCTCGACGAACCCTTGATGCTGGACCCGGTGACCGGCCTTCGCCGTAAGGTCCTGATCTTTACGGAACCCAAGGACACCCTCGAATATCTGCAAGCAAAGATTGCGGCACTGGTGGGCGATCCCTCTGCGGTGGTCGTCATCCACGGTGGCGTTCCCCGCGAGGCCCGGCGCGCCGCGATTGCCGCCTTCAACTCCGATCCGACTGTAAGGGTCATGATCGCCAATGATGCGGCGGGCGAAGGTGTGAACCTCCAGCGTGGCGCGCATTTGATGGTCAACTACGATCTGCCATGGAACCCCAACCGGCTAGAACAGCGCTTCGGACGCATCCATCGCATCGGCCAAACTGAAGTTTGCCACCTGTGGAACCTGTGCGCTGCCAACACTCGTGAAGGCGAGGTATATCGCCGCCTGCTTGAAAAGCTTGAAGAGGCGCGCGCCGCACTTGGCGGCAAGGTCTATGACGTTCTCGGAGAGCTATTCGAAGGGCACGCGCTGCGCGACCTGTTGGTGGACGCCATCCGCTATGGGGACCGACCGGAAAAAAAGGCCGAACTTTTTGAGAAGGTCGAGGGAGCGGTCGATGTCGCGAGCATCGAGCGGCTGGTCGCTGAGCGCAAGCTTACCTCGGAGGGAATGAACCCGGCGTCAGTCGCAGAAATACGCGAACAAATGGAACGCGCTCAGGCGCGCCGTCTCCAACCGCATTTCATCGGCGCGTTCTTCCGGGAAGCGTTCACGCTGCTGGGCGGTCGCATCGCTACCCGCGAGAAAGGCCGGTTTGAAATTTCGCGCGTCCCGTCTGTGCTCAAGGAACGTGACCGCCTCATTGGTCGATCCGATCCGGTACTCGACCGCTACGCCCGCATCACGTTCGACAAGGACTATATCCCGGGCCAACCGCAAGCCGAATTAATGGCTCCGGGCCACCCGCTGTTAGAGGCACTTGTCGATGTGATCCTTGAGCGCTTCCAGCCCCTGCTCGGGCAGGGAGCAATCCTCGTCGATGATGCAGATGAGAGCGAGACCGCGCGGCTTCTCGTCTATCTGGAGCATGCGATCCGGGACGCCCGGGTCAGCCGCTCGGGCGAACCACGCACGGTGTCCCAGCGGCTCCAATTCATTCTCCTCGGCCCGGACGGCTCAGCCGAGGATGGAGGCCCCGCGCCGTATCTCGATTGTCGCCCCATCACGAGCGACGAGCTTGCTTTGGTGCAGGACGTCGCATCGGCGCCATGGCTCGCTGGCAATGTCGAGGAGCAGGCGTTGGGCTACGCTATCCGGTCGCTCGTGCCGGAGCATCTAGCCGAGGTGCGCACGCGCCGGATTGCAGAGATCGATAAGGTCGAACGCGAAGTGAGGGCGCGGCTGACGCGCGAGATCAACTATTGGGATGCCCGCGCCGCACGGCTTCGCGAGGAGGAGCGCGCAGGTAAGGAACAGCGCATCAACGCCCAAAATGCCGAAGCGATGGCCTCGCGCCTCGTCGAGCGGATGCACAAGAGACAGAGCGAGCTGGATCGCGAGCGACAGATTGCTGCGATGCCTCCCGTGCTGAAAGGGGCGGCGCTCGTCATTCCCGGCGGCTTGCTGCGCGCTCGAATGTCCGAGCCGCCCACAGCGGTCAACTTCGTCGCAGAAGACCCATTCACCCGCGCCGAAAGCGAGCGGATATCGATGGAATCTGTGATGGCCACCGAGCGCACCCTTGGCCATTTCCCACGGGACGTTTCGATCGAGAAAAAGGGCTGGGACATTGAAAGCCGCCACGGTGAAACGGGACATTTGCGCTTTATCGAGGTGAAAGGGCGTCATGCGGAAGGGCGCGACCTGATCCTCACCAAGAACGAAATCCTCGCCTCGCTCAACGCACCCGAACAGTTCATTCTGGCCGTGGTTCGGATCGACGGCGGATTTGCCAGTCAGCCGGTATACGTCCGCAATTTCTTTGATCGCGAACTCGGCTTTGGGGAAACGGCTGTCGTGTTCAACGTGAATGACCTGATCAGCCTGGGCCAAGCACCGTCATGAAGTTGGGCTATACCGAATTTTCCTACGGCTACGGGTTCACCGAGAACCTGATCCGATCGTCTGCGCAATCGCCGACCGGGGCGCCCTATTTCCCCAATCTGGTGCAGGAAGCGACGCTCGGGTTCGATGTCCGCATCGACCTTCCGGCCTGCCCCTTGTTCTTCCAGTTCAAGCTGCCGGAACTGATGGTACGGAACACCGCCGCAGAAATCTCCCAGCACGGACTCCCGCTAGCATGCAACTTCTTCCGTATGCCGTTGATGCGGACTGACCTGTCCGACCAGCACAACCTGCTTATGCAGCTCGAGCATCGCAACGCTGGATTGGTCTTCTACGCATCGCCGATCATGGAAGACATCAACGCTTTTAACGACGCCTACAACCTCGCCGAGATACATCGGCAGACGGCCTTCTTCTCTCCGCTCGACATCGGGCCGTTGCCCAGCGGCAAGCACGTCGTTTCATACATGGCCAATTCGCTGGTTGCGTGGCGCTGTTCGGAGCCGAAGGAGGTCAAGGCACTGCCCTTCGAGAAGCTATTGCCGCGCTTAGCCGAGACGTTCGCTGATCCGCAGTTCTCCCAGTTGGAAGCGGTAGCCGACCGATTGCCCGGCACGCTACGCGAGCTTCGAGGTTCGGCCATTCCACTCGACGAGGGCGCAATCCGAAACCGTGTCCGGGCGCGCTTGGACGGGCGCGTTGCGGATGGCGCTGCGTCTCTTCGCCAGAGGGAAGTGGTCGAAGAACTGCTCGCCACCCGGGAGATTGCCCGTATAGGTTTTGGTCTTGAAATGATTGTCGCCCAGCCACGGGCCTGAATACCGGAGTGTCCTGACTCTTTATGTCCCAAGTCCGTAAAAAGCTGATTGAAGTTTCCATCCCGCTTGAGGCGATCAACAAGGCGTCGGCGCGGGAAAAGTCGATCCGGCATGGGCATCCTTCGACCCTGCATCTGTGGTGGGCGCGGCGGCCCTTGGCGGCCTGCCGGGCTGTGCTGTTTGCTCAGCTTGTAGACGATCCGTCGAGTTGGCCCGATCGCTTCCCAACTGAAGAATCGCAGGACAACGAACGTGCGCGCCTGCACCGCGTAATCGAGCGCATGGTGCCGTGGGAGGCATCGAACGACGAGCCAATCCTGAACGCGGCGCGATGGGAAATTGCGCGCTCGGTCGCGTGGGGCCTTGGTGAAGATCCCCCACCCAAGAGCGATCCTGAAGCGATACTCGACTACCTGCAATCGAAGGCACCCCCCGTATATGATCCGTTCTCAGGCGGCGGTTCGATACCGCTTGAAGCACGCCGCTTGGGTTTGCGATCTTATGGCTCGGACTTGAACCCCGTCGCCGTTTTGATCGGCAAGGCGCTGGTAGAAATTCCTCCCAGGTTTAGCGGACAGGCACCAGTTAATCCGAAAGCGCTGGCGGAGCTGAAACGTGGTGGCACATGGCAAGGCAAAGGCGCACAAGGTCTGGCCGAAGACGTCCGCTATTATGGCCAGTGGATGCGCGACGAGGCGGAAAAGCGGGTCGGTCATCTTTATCCTTCAGCCAAACTAGCTGACGGGTCAGATGCGCCCGTTATTGCATGGCTTTGGGCTCGAACCGTTCGGTCGCCCGATCCAGCGGCCAGAGGTGCGATGGTGCCGCTCGTTTCATCATTCATTCTATCAGCAAAAGAAGGAAACAAGGCCTGGGTTACGCCAGTAATCGATGCTCGTGCTCCGGACGGATGGCGGTTCGAAGTTCACAGCGGTCGACTAACGAAAGCGGACGAGGCGCGCCTCAAGTCCGGAACAAAAGTGTCTCGCGGAAATTTCTCCTGCGTCCTCACTGGGGCGCCCATCCCTGACGTCTGGAATAGGGCCGAAGGCAATGCTGGTCGCCTCGGCGAGCGGCTTATTGCAGTGGTCGTAGACACGCGCCACGGCAGAAGGTTCCTCTCGCCCTCACCCGAACAGGAAACGTTGGCGTTATCCGCGAACCCGGCATGGGAACCTCACGGCGAATTATTTCCAAGAGCAATTGGCGCTCGCGTTCCCGCATACGGCCTCACGACATGGTCACAGCAGTTTACCAAACGACAGCTTGCTACACTTGCCACGTTTTCCGATCTGGTTTCAGAAGCACGAGCCAAAGTTCTCGCTGATGCGAAGGCTGCGGGATTGGATTCATCTGAAACTTTGGCCGATGGCGGCCAAGGTGCCGTCGCGTATGCTGATGCGATTGGAACCTATTTGGGTTTGGCCGCAAGCAAGCTTTCAATGTTTGCTACGACGCAGGCGCGGTGGCGGTCTGGAGAAGCAAAAACTGCAACGGGCTATGGTCGTCAGGCAATATCAATGGTCTGGGACTTCGCGGAAATCAATCCGTTCGCCGGTGCCGGTGGCGATTGGACCGAAATAGTGTCGGGCGGCGCTAAGGCATTCTCCAGCCAGCCCGTCAGAAAATCTGATAATCGCGTGGACAACCTAGACGCCCGCGACATAAAGCATTCCAATGTCGTGATATCTACTGATCCGCCGTACTACGATAATATTGGTTACGCAGATCTAAGCGACCATTTTTATGTCTGGCTAAAGCCAACACTCGAACAGATTTGGCCGAATTTATTTCGGAGACTTCTTACTCCGAAGGATCATGAACTGGTAGCAACACCAGGCCGACATGGTGGGCGTCAAAATGCCGAGCATTTTTTTATGAATGGCATATCTGCTGCTCTTTCGTCTATCGCCAGCGCCTCTACAAAAATCGTGCCCATAACTATATATTATGCCTTCAAGCAATCTGAAGTTACTGAAAACGGTATTAGCTCAGCAGGGTGGGCATCATTTCTTCAAGGAGTGGTGGATGGTGGTCTGGCCGTTGATGGCACATGGCCATTGAGAACCGAAGGTGCCACCCGCCTTCGCGGCCAGAATTCTAATGCGCTCGCTTCGTCGATCGTCCTCGTTTGTCGCAAGCGTCCTGAAAATTCAGCTGCGATTACGCGTGCAGACTTCATCCGCCTGCTCAAGCGGGAGTTGCCGGAAGCTATCGATGACATTCGTAAAGCTGGTGTCGGCCCGGTGGACATGCAACAGTCTGTAATCGGCCCGGGGATGGGAATTTTTTCTCGGTACTCCAAAATTCTCATGGATGATGACAGTGCCATGACCGTGAAAGCGGCACTCGCGGATATCAATCGCATTTGGGGAGAAATCGAGAATGAGGCGGACGCCACGCTCGATGCCGAAACGCAGGTCGCGCTGGCTTGGTTCGCGTCCTACGGCTTCGACGCAAAGCCGTCTGGCGACCTGATCACCCTCGCCAACGCGAAAAACGTGCCGCAGAGTGCACTCTTCGCCTCAGGCGTGTTCACGGACCTTCGCGGTCGCGCGCAACTCACGCCGCGCGATCAATTGCCAGATGACTGGTCCCCGTCGGGCGACAAGTCGCTGACCGTGTGGGAATGCGTCCAGCATACTGCCCGCGTGCTCAATGCAGAGGACGGCGGCGAAGCTGCGGCAGCTCGAATGATTGGCGAAATGGAGCATCGATCGAGCGAGGCGCTGCTCCTGTGTGGTCGCCTGTTCCAAATCGCCACTGATAAAGGCTGGTCTGCGGAAGCACTGGTTTATAACGAATTGGCCTCAGAGTGGCCGCGACTGGAAGCGCTGGCCGGCGAACTCGCCAGCAATGCGCCGAAGCCCGCCCAAGCCGCGCTCGACCTATAAATGGAAGCTTGATCGAATGACTGATCGCACCCCCACCCAACGCGTCCGAGATGCCCTCGACCACCTGCAATTAGGCCTGACCCGCTTTGTCGAGAGCAATATGGCGAAGCGCCACGGCGCTGATTGGCGCAAGCTCGCCAGCCGCGCGGGGGGAAGCGATGTCGATGGACCGCTGGACACATATGGCCTGCTCAAGACTATCCTCGACAACTGGCGACACACATTCGAGGAGGCGTTTCACTTCCGGGATCGGCACAAGGTGCGCAACTTCGTCTCGACCGCGTTCGAGGCTCGCAACGCGACATCGCATCTGACTCTGCCGCTGCAAGACAGCGACGCTCTTCGATACCTCGACGCGATGCACGAACTGCTGAAAGCCGTGAAAGCCGACGATGGTGATACCGGCGCGATCAAGGCACTCTACGACGCCCAACGCAACCACGGCATCGCCACTCCGCAAGCTCCAGCGCGCGCGCAAGGAACTCTGTCGCTGCCCGAACATGATTCCACAGCGGAAACGCAGTCCGGCAAGAAGCTGCGTCCATGGATGGAGGTCGCCCTTCCCCATCCCGACGTGCTGCAAAACCGCTTCAAGCAATCCGAGTTCGCCGCTGACCTTTTTGCCGTGGATTCCGGCAATGCTGCGGGCGATTATGCCGATGCCCGCGACTTCTATCGCATCACCTTTCTGACCGAAGGTTTGAAGCGCGTCCTCGTCACCGCGCTGGAGCGGTTGGGTGGCAAAGGCGGCGACCCTGTGATCGGCCTACAGACTGCATTTGGCGGTGGTAAAACGCATACGATGCTCGCTGCCTATCACCTGTGCGGCGTGGATGATCTGGCGCTCCTAGAGGGCGTGCAGCCGCTCGCTGAAAAAGCTGGCGTCTCCGCATGGCGTCAACCGAAGGTTGCGGCGTTCGTCGGCACAGCCGCTGGCCCCGATGTACCGCTGCACCACAAGGATGGTGTGCGGATCAACACCCTGTGGGGTTTCCTCGCGTGGCGTCTGGCTGGTAACGCAGGACTGAAGATCGTCGCGGAGGCCGAAGCCGCACGCACCAACCCCGGATCGGAACTCATGGTTCAGGTCTTGCGGACGGCTGGGCCGTCTCTGATCCTGCTGGATGAGCTGGTTGCCTATGCCCGCCAGCTTACCGACGACAGATTTGAGGCGTTCCTGTCATTCATCCAGTCGCTGACCGAAGCGGCGAAGATGGTGCCGGATACGCTCATTATCGGCTCGCTGCCCGAGAGCGAGGCAGAGGCCGGTGGCGAGCGCGGCAAGGCGGCGCTGCTTCGGCTAGAGAAGATTTTCGGCCGCGTGCAGTCACCTTGGCTGCCCGCATCAGGCGATGAGACTTATGAGATCATCCGCCGCAGGCTTTTCCAGCCGCTCGACGATGACGGAGAAAAGGCGCGGGAGGAGACGGTCAAAGCCTTCCACGCGCTCTACAAAAACAACGCCGCCGAGTTTCCCGCCGAGGCCAAGGAACCGCGCTATCTCGAATTGCTGCGGCTGGCCTATCCGATCCATCCCGAGCTTTTCGAGCGGTTGTCGAAGGATTGGGCGAGCTTGCCCAATTTCCAGCGGACACGCGGCGTGCTTCAGTTCATGGCCAATGTCATCGGCGTGTTGTGGCACGAGCGGACGAGCGACCCACTCATCACGCCGGGGCGCGTGCCTGTAAGCCATGAGAAGGTTCGCGCCAGCATCCTCTATCCACTGGACCCGGCATTTGCCGCTGTGATCGACCGCGAAGTCGATGGGCCGGGTTCGCTGCCCGCACAGAAGGAAGCCAATCCGTCCCGCCGTATCTCGCAGGCCCGCGCGGCAACCCGCGCTGCTCGTGCCGTGTTCCTGTGCTCCGCGCCGCTATCCGGGCAAGCAAACGCTGGCGTGGTTGGCCCGACGATCCGGTTGGCGTGCGTGGAACCCGGTGATCAGATTGCGATCTTCGGTGAAGCGTTGCGCGAACTGCTGGAGCAATCCGCCTATCTCTATGAGGAAGCTGGCCGCTATTGGTTCTCCACCCAGCCGACGCTCAATCGCCTTGCTGATGAACGCGCCAAAGCTTTCCCTGCGCATGAGGTGGACGAGGCGATTGCTCAAGTCTTACGAGACGATGGCCGCAGCCGTGATCGTTTCACTAGGGTTTTTGCAGCACCCGACGACCCGACAGCAATCGATGAAACTAGCACGCTTTCACTCGTCGTGCTTGGCCCGCAGCGATTTCATATGGGACGTGGTGCGGGCGTGTCGCCCGCTACGGAAGCCGTAACCAACAGCCTGACCCGCTGCCGAAATGCCCAGCGCAAGTACCGCAACGCGTTGTTCTACGTGGCCCCGGACGAAGCCTCGCTAAACACTGCGCGAGAGGTGATGCGCCGGGCCATGGCATGGGAGCAAATCGTCTCAGACAAGCGCCTCGAAGACCAGATGACGAAGGCGCAATCAGACGATGCGCGCGACAAAGCGAAGACACAGAAAGAAGCGGCGGCCAAGGCCGTCCGCACGGCTTGGAGTCATGTCTTCTTCCCTGTTCAGGCCAGCGAAGCTGGGCGAGCCTTTGACCTAGATCACGTTCAGATTACGGCGCGGGAACGCCTCTCAGTCCCGTCGGCAACATTCGACAAGATCAAATCCGACAGCCTCATTTCAGAGAAGCTTGGACCGGATAGCTTCTGGAGCAAGGTGTCTCCCTATTGGCCGGATGGGCAGCCGCACATTGCGCTCTCTGAACTGGCCGATTGGTTCGCTTCCTATACCTATTTGCCGAAGGTAAGGGATCGCGTCGTGATCGAACTCGCCGTGCGAGACGGCGTAGCGAAGCTGGATGCAGCCTTCGGGTATGCTGACAGGTATGATGAGCCCACAGGGCGCTACATCAATCCACGTTGGGCAAAGACGCCGCCGGAAATGATGCCGGACACCGCGTTGATTGTTCGCGAGGAGGTGATCCGGGCAGCGCTGGACGCTCTCGCTGGCGAGGGGGCACAAGCGGGACAAGGCGGCTCGCCCAAACCTGGCCCTTCTCCCACCACGCCCACGCCGGACCCGGCGAAAGGGCCAACCCGCTTCTTCGGGTCCGTCGAAATCGATATGGTCCGGCCGATCAAGGCCGTGGAGACCATCATCGAAGCCGTCGTAATGCAGCTTCAGCATTCGCCGGGAACCAAGATCAAGGTTACCCTCGATATCGAGGCCTCTTCAGAGGATGGGTTTTCCGACGCCGACGTTAGCGTCGTTCGTGACAACGCTCGCCAGTTGCAGTTCAAGCCGGAGTCGACCGGGTTTGAATGAGCTTCAATAAGCTTCAGCCAATTCGAAGCCGAATATCGTGCATCATTCTGGCGAGCGGATCGTCCTGTTCTGACGGATAAAGCGCAGCGCGCGGCACCTGTGGGAAGTTCTTGTCCGCGTTCCAGAAGCTATGAGGATTGAAGCGAAATTTAGCGACCAGTCGTAGCCCGAAGTCAGTTTCGTAATTCTGATAATGGCGCTTCTGATCCCACGTGTTTATTTCAGGATATTCGCCGAGTAGGTAGCCTTCTTGGATATGCGGTCGCACAGCCTGGGGCGGGCATACGGACGACAAGCGCAGGATTGTAACCGATGCCTCTGCGCTGGCGGTTATAGCCCCGCTCAAATTGGGCAAACCGAGCGCGTAAATGAAAGCTTCGTTGGTATCACTCATCGAAGCGAAAGAGGCGGCAATACGGATCGAACTGGTGACATCCAAGAGCGGAGTGTCACAAACCTCATAGTGTTGAAGGATGGCCCATCTGATAAGCTGATAACGCTTGAGCCGATCATGGCCGATGTGCGCATATCTATCTACCAGCATAACTTCTGCGCGCCGAAGACGATCATACCGCGTCTGAATATCCGGTGCATTCAACGCACCATCCGTCGAGCGGAACATCGACGGTCGCAGTGAAGTGTTGGACTGTCGATTTTTGTAATCGGTTGCCTGTCCACGGAACATCAATATATAATCACGATTCCGGTACTGCAGCTCGGCAATCTTTTGAGCCAGATCGAGGTAGTTTTGGACCAAACGCCCACTATCTTTGCGAATTCGTGTATTTGATATCTGCTCGGCCTTCTCAGCCCCGTCAAGCCATGACCAAAGCTGTTGGCTGCCGATTGTTTCCATGACGGTACGATAGCGCTGTGCATGAGGGGCGCAAGCAAAAACGGCCTTCTATTGCGGCAGTTCGGGCGCCGGCCGTAGATTCTATTTCGGCGTCGGTAAGTCTGCCATCCGGCCTGAACGGCAATCCGACGGCAATACCTAGCTCCGGTCCGCGGCGCCCTTTCGTCATTTCACCTGCGTTTGATTTTGAAAAGTCTGAAGGAGTTTGCCGCTCGCGTCGAAAACGAGCGAAACCGACCGTGAACTCGCGCCGAATGGCGACGCTTTCGCGTGAACCCAACCGAGCGCCGTTTGTCCGTTGGGCATGGTCGTGACGGTGTTGGGCTTGCCCAGCATTGCAATCACCTGCTCCTTGGACATACCGGCCTGGAGTTGCGACACTGAAGCCGGATTGTAATTGGTTCCAGCTGCGCAGCCCGCAAGCATCAGCGCAACGCTGATCGTAACATGCTTTTTCATCTTCATTTCCCCGGAAGTGACAGGCGGTGCGCCCCCGCTGTCGACTTCACTCCATCCCTGTGATCCGGGAGTTAGTACACCGAAGTGACTCGGCCCTGTGGCCTTTGGACCCGAGAGCCTTGGACATGCGCCACAGGCTCCCGGACCATAAGGTTCAAGGAGTGTGACGCTGTTACGGTCAGCATCTACCGGTCACTTCGGGGGTACTAATCCCCAGAACCCTGCGTGGGGGTTCCGATGCCTGTATGAGAAAGTGACAGCACAATCTCAATAGGAATTCTGAGCAGGGTTGTTCCTGATTTAGACGGTCCGCTTTTTTGGGCGCTTAGTGAAGACATAGTTTTTAATTACGCCTGCGTCCCCGGCTGAACGGATCAGCTTGCCGCAGCTCTCAAGGAGCAGGCACTCTCCATTCACAAGCGGCTGTTTTCTGCGGCCATAGATCGCGAACGCTAAGTCAACAGTCGAGATTCCAGGTCTCCTCGCAACAATGGCAAGGATTGTGTCGGACAACTTTTGCATGATGGCCTCCATAGTGAGGCCCCCCATCGAGGACATATTTTCGCGATTCGCTAGTCAGAAAATGCAGACTGATCGAGCGCTGCTGTTTAACCGATCCCTGACTTTGTCCGACCGATTTCGTATAATGGCCACCATCAGTGGCACAGAGAGACCAGCATGGGCGGCACAAACTCAGGCAGGCGGCGCACTGTCCATCGTGGCAACGTCGAGCAGTTTCCCGCTCTGGACCTACGGATATTGCGACGCGCGGGGCTGATGCGACCCGGCGAATGCACATATGACACGCTGACGTGGCAAAATCAGGGTCCGGAGGCGCTCAGCGTTCGAATTTTCATCGATTTGAGCGGCGATCGACATGCATCGATCCGGCTGCGTGGTGATGGCATCGATCAGGACATCGCGCTAACGGCGGTACCATCAGGCTTTGGTGGCGTGCGACACCATATGCTGTGCCCCGTCACGTCACGGTCGTGTGAGGTGCTTTATCTCGTCGATGGCAAGTTCGCGTCACGGCAGGCCCACCGCCTCACCTACCGGTCACAGAGTGAGGATGAACTTGGCAGGGCTCGGCGGAAAGCCCGCAAGCTGCATAGACGCCTCCATGGCGATCAACTTTACGCAAGGGTGCGCGGACGCCATCGGTACGAGCGCGTGCAGCAACGCAAGCAAGCAGAGGTTGAAGCACGAATGCTCTACCGTAAACGCTTGGTCCGTGCGATCAGCTAAGCGCCGGTGGTCGGAGCAGGCTTTGCTTTTGGGGCACGTTTAGCGCGAGCCGGTTTCGCAGCCGCAGGCTTCGCAGCCGGGGCTTGCTTCTTGCGGCCAAGACCGATCTTGAGCGCGAGGTCCTTACGCTGGGCTGCATAGTTGGGGGCAACCAATGGATAATCGGCGGGAAGCTTCCACTTCGCTTTATATTCGGCGGGCGTCATCTGGTGATGGGTTTGCAGATGCCGCTTGATCATCTTGAGCTTCGTGCCGTCTTCGAGGCAAACGATATAATCAGGCTTGACAGATGCCCGAATGGAAACTGCGGGATCTTTCGCAGGCTCTTCCGCAACGGCTGGCTTACCGACATCCGATAGCGCCGTATGAACCTTTTCAATCAGTGCAGCCACATCGCCAGCGGACACCTGGTTGTTGCTGACATGAGCAGAGACGATGTCGGCAGTCAGAGATAAAAGCGTTTCATCGGCCATCATTAGTTCCTTTTGTGGTGCGCCCTATCAACCTCGATTGGCGGTGTGAACCCATATTGTCAAATATAGTTTCCGCGAGATGATAAGGTTTTGGTGCCTGTTCGGTCTGGTTCCCAACCGATACCCAAGCACTACTGCGGAATGGCATAAAGGTACAGATTTCTGCGGATCAAGATCAAACGACAGGCCGATGTTATATCGCGTTGTCGCTGGGATTAACCCTGACGCCCGGGTTCGACTATCTTACAAAATGGATGGCAAAAGAAGGAAACGCCATCGTGAACGCCTATGACGAACAAGCAGAACGCGATCACTTAATCAACGAAGCATCGAAGCTCTTCCCGAACTCCACAATTTCTCTTGAATATGGCGACCAGTATGAAGAGATCCACCTCTATATTGACGGCGCACGCTATACGTTTAACGTGGGAAGCGACGATGATGTCTTCGTTTTCTATGCGGGCAACAACCGCATCGTGATCCCGGCGCTCGACTGATTGACCGCCCGGTCATTCGGATCGAGGCCCAGCCGAATGCGCGCACCAACCGCTATTTCGCAGGTTCTGGAATATCTCGTTGCACGTAATTGCGTGCGATTTACCCGTGACATTTACCTGGAACCAATCTTAATAGGTCTGTCGTCCAAGACTAAGGAGACGACAATGACGACCGACCCAACACCACCTGTGACCTCGCAGCAATCGGCATCGAAGCCGAAGGCCACAACCCAACCTAAGTCCGAAGTCGCGACGGTGACGCTCGACATGCTCTGCAAGGAGTTGAAGCTTGTCCCTCGCGAGGCTCGAATGATGCTTCGCCTTGCCGTAAAGAAAAAGGGCGAGTTTCCGAACCTCGCCAAGGATCACGAGCCCCGCGCCCCGTGGCAGTGGTCCGCGAATTCCAAGGGTCTTGCCGAGGCGCGCAAGGCGCTAACGTCGACAATATAGGCGATAAGAGAGCGCAACATCGTCCTAGGCGAACAAATTGCGCTCTCTCAGTTGGTACTGCGATTTTCTGGTATCGGAAGCGGCTGTGAGGGTGAAAGAGCGCAATGTTCGCGTATATGAACAATGTGCGCTCTTTCGGTTATTTGAGCGTCCAAGCTGCTCCTGGGCCACGGCCGCTTTTCACCCCCGCTAGGGCTTTAGCATCCGTGATCGTCCGCTCCGAGAAGCCTTGAGCCTTTAAGCGGTCCAGAGCGTCGCGAGCAGCCAGGCCTTCACCTGCCAGCATGTCTTTGATCGCCTCTGCACATCGTTCCACTGCGGAGACCTGCTTCTGGTTTTGAAGCAAATCGTCAGCGGACTGCGGGATCGGGCCGTTCCATTGGATTTTCGGTACCGATCCCTCATCGAACCCAACGACCTCGAACGTGATCGAAGGCCCCTTTCGCGAGTAGTTCGCCTTTGACTGCGCGAACACCCGAGTCTCCGGATCGACGGGATGCTTCATCACGACCAGCCCGGACCGGACTGAGGCAATGAAATCCATCGAACCCTGGCCCGCCTGTATTGCGGAGTCGGTTGCGGCCTTTCGCATGTGCCGAACGACAAGAATGCTCATATCCAAGTCGCGAGCCAACATCGCAAGCGGTCGCATGAAGCCGCGCGCTTCATTCGCCTGATGCGTGTTGGTGTGTTCCGGAATGAATGCGGTCAACGGGTCGATGATTGCCAACTCGGCAGGATGTTCGATCAGTTCCCTCCTCAACCTTTCGATCCCGACTTCGTCCAGGATGAAAGCATTTCGCATGAACCGAATCTTAGATATGTTGGCGCCATGGGCTTCCAGGCGGGGACGTAGGATCCGGTCGGGTTCGTCTTCGGGGGACATATACAACACGCGTCCCTTTCGAGGCTTCTCCCCATTGGCGAACCTTTCCCCACACGTGATGTTGGCACCAAGTTGTGCGGTGACCAGCGACTTACCCATGCCGGGGTCTCCATCCATGATCGTCAAAGCCGCTCTTGGAAGATAGGGGTAGAGCAGAAACTCCGCCTTCTTCTTTTCGACCACTATCAAGTCGTCGAAATGCGACTCCTGTTCATCATCGGCAAGTTCGGCCCAGGCCCCCTTCCACGCCTGAGCGAACTCGTCATCGTCCGCTTTGGGCTGCAAGACCGTTCGGCCATAGGCTTTGGCAATGGGTCGCGATTGCTCCTTGGATAGACCCCGCGCACCTAACGATGCTACGAAGCTCTGGAGTTCTCGAAGCCGGCCTTTTCCCCTTATCAGAAGATCGGCCTTTTCATCATTGTTGCTCATCAGCTGTTTTCCCACCGTGACCGCATGTTCAAAACCTGCCGTTCAAGTTCGGAAAGGTTTTCACCCCATTTCTCAGTGAAGTTCGGATTGACCCTGAGGACGCAGGCCACCTCGTTGTCTGAGGCGCCGAGTTCCCAGAGTTTCGCCGCGATACAAAAGAGCTTGCCCGATCGATCATTCTGGGCGGCTTTGGTTGCCGTCATGAGCGTGCCGGCCGATGATCCCATGCGAAGCCGATACTTCCGCATCACCGTTTGAGGATCATAAGCGAATGGATCGATTTCGCCGCTTGTCTCGGTTTTGGCACGTAGGCCGGAGAGATCCGCAATCTTCTTTGGCATGCGTTGAGGCTGAGGATCGAAGTGCAATAGCCGAACATAGTCCCCATCGCGATCGGGCTTATGATTTGTCGTGCCGGGAACACGAAGAACCTTAGTTATCGACCATGCACCCTTATCCCCGCCATAGCGGTTCCAGAGATTCTTTGTGTATTGCTCCGCCTCCTTGGGATCGGCGTATTCTTCCCAAATCCACAGTGCTTGATATCGCCCTGCCGAGCTTTCCCAGAGGACATTCGGCTTCGGCTTGAATTTCTCAGGATCGGTGTCATCCACATCCGACCAAGAATATCGCGTCTGATAAGCGAGGTGCGATTTCCGTCGCTCTTCGCTGAAGCTGTTTGGGCAGAAATAAACATCATACTTATCGAACGGAAACTTCCTGAAGAGCTTGATCAAACCCTTTCGGCATTCTCCCGAAAGGAAATGATCACGCCAGTCACCAGAGACTTTGCACTTGGTCGAAACGCTCTTAAATTCCTCGTCGCTGTAACCTCCCCAAATTCTGCAAAGGAATTCGATCGCTGCGGATGAAGATTGGTCGTTCGCGCGCTTCCGCGCCAGGGGCTTCAATTCGGATGGCACGTCCATCATGCCACCTCCCGTGCCGAGGCAAGTTCATCCAGGTAAGCGTCGATCTCAGCAGCGATCCAAGCCACAGAATTTTTTGCCAGTCGCACACGCTGGGGAAAGCCACCACTTGCCTCAAGTCGTAGCAGCGTGGAGTTGGAAATCGTAATTCCGCGACGTTTTAGCGCGACGCGGTTAAGAAGTATTGGTTTTTGCATAAGCAGCCTCCTTTCGAAGGCTGCTATGCAATACATCGAAACGTACTTCGTTCTATAGCACGCCGGCCGGGTTTGGGTTCATAATGAAAATATTGGTCGTTCGGTAACGTATGCGATCAATAATGTCATTTTGGGTACTTTTGCTTTCGGGATATAAGTCATCACCGATCCGTTTTCGCGCAAAGTTCTTTAATTCCGCGTTGGTGGCGACTGGGCCGTATTCAACCAGCCCCTGCTCGATCAGTTCGGCAAAGCGACCAAACTTGGGCTTGCGTCCTGCCTTTCTACGTGCAGCTGTTGGCACCTTAAGCGAGCTCATATCGATCTCACATGCTAGCGTGTCGCCAGACTGCATTTCAATGAGGCCCGGAGCGGCATCGTCAGGGCTGATGAGCAGCGAGCGAATTTGCTCTCTCGACTGCTCAAAATAATGAAACCGATGACCAGCGTCGTCATAGGCCACAGCTTTCAGCCGGCCATCGCGAACCAGGCACTCCGTTAGATGAATTGCTCTCCGCGCTCTGGCCCAGCTCTCACGCTCGTTCAATCTGCGGCGGCCTACCGTAAAATACGGGCGCTCAGATTCGTCCCACCCATCGATGTATATAAGCCCAACCCGCTCAATCGCTTCCGAGAGATGGGATAAATTGGGCAGAGGAATGTTTGGCATAATGTGTCTCCTTGCCGTCAGAAGCGACGGCAAAATGGAGACTTGCCTCAACTTATTGCAACAAAGTGAATTATGTTCCGGAAGCGAAACGATATCTTCGCTTGGGGGTTTTAGATCGATGTAGTCCGAGTTACCGCGTTCATGCAGTGATGCGACCATTTCTCGAGTGCGTCGCGCTTCTCACTATCGTAACCAAATCGGTTATATGTCGCGGCAATTCCCGATATCTGGCCAGTAACGTGATTTAGGATCTTTTCGATCACGTAAGGCTGAACCCCGAGGCGTGCCATGCCTGATGCGGCAGTACGGCGGAGGTCGTGCAGATACCACGCCTGGACTTTCGCTTCGTCTGACAACCGCTTGAAAGGTTTGCCGAATCCGCTCACGGGAGTACACCCGTTGGTGGTAAACACGATGTCCGTATCTTCGAAGCGAGGGATGGAGTTGAGTATCTCCATGACGGCTTGGCTCAATGGCACCGAATGCGCGCGGCCGTTCTTCGTCCGCGCAGAGGGAAGATGCCAAACCATATTGGTTAGGTCAAGCTCCGACCAGCGCATTCCAGCTACCTCGCCTCGGCGCTGCGCGCACAATAGGATTACCTCAAATAGTGATCCGAACGGGTAGCCAAATTGACGACATACTCCAAGAATGCGGCCGACCTCATCATCAGCAAGCACCCGTTCGCGCGACTGCTCCTTACACGGTGCCTTGATCCCGTTCACAGGACTGGCGGATAGGATGCCGCGCTCGACGCACCAATTGAACATTCGGCGAACGTAAGCAAGGAAGCGATTCGCTTGCGCGTTGTGTCCTTTGCGGACCATATCGTCCAAGATCGTGATGATATCGGCGCGCCCAATCTTGCGGATGTCGCGTTCTCCATAGGGCCCGACTATCTCGCGCATAAGCAGTGCGCGCGCCGATTTCCAACCGCGGGTTTTCACGCGCGCATATTTCTCGACATACTCTTCGGCCACCTTGCGCAGCAGATAGTCCGGCATTCGCCTGACATAGGCCGGGTCAATGCCTTCCTCTGCCATGCGTTGCGCCTGATAGGCCTTTTCGCGGGCTTCCTTCAGGGAATCGCGAGGATGGACGCCAACCTTTATTCGACGCTGCTTAGTTCCGTGGCGGATAGTAACGAATAGCGTTTTGATACCATTCGGGTGAACGCGAGCGCCAAAACCCGGATGTGTTATATCACGGACCTCGTAGCGCTTTGCGCCAGGCCTCAAGGCTGCAAGAGTTTTTTCCGTGAGTGCCTTGCGCATAGAAACCACCTTTCAATGGCATTAATCACATGAGCACCACGATCTCAAAGAAAATCCCCAGCACGGAGAACTCGATCTGGGATTGTTCCGCCCGGCTCGCAGAACCGAACTTCAGTCATAGATGCCATATCTGGTCCTTTTTTCTGGGATAGTTTTTTGGCAGCCCACGTAGTTACATGTCAGAAACCTCCTATTATAGCATCCCTGTATTCCTTAACCTCCATGAATGCGGCGTCGACTACCCGGGGATCGGCTCCAAACTCCACGGTCAGAACTCGAAAGACCATCATGAGCGCGGCCAATAGTGCATGCTCGTCCGGCGAACGACACATGTAGGTGGCAATTGGCGCTTCCCATTCGAATTGCCGTCGCAGTGACAGATCCTCAAGGCGGGCAACTCTGACCGCTCCAGGACGTACATTGCTTCGCTTCGAGGTGTTAAGAGGCTGATAGAGAACCGTCGTTTCCGCGAGTTTTAGTAATGGCATGCCATATCCTTTCGCCTCTCACGTAACCATGAGCGCAAAATAGGAAATGACATTCCGGCCAATTTAACGCCGGAAATCCGATTGTTGGGCTAGCTCATCGCCTTGTTTTAGCTACAAGATCGCGAAATCGTCATCGGCCATCGAGTCGCATTCACATGGCGCTCTCGCCGCCTATTTGGGCAGTTTAATCCTCTCCAGTTGGCCTGCCTGCAACCGGCACGATTTTAACGCAAGAGCGTAGACTGACCCATCGCGATGATAATGAAAGCAGGTGATCAACGCGCCAATCGGAAGAGAGAAATTACGCTCTCCCAAACGGCAGCGCGAACCGTTGTTCGAACTGCAAGCCTTCCGAGGTTCATACCCTCTCCAACACGGACGGCCTTCGGCGGCACAATGGGTGTGAGAATACCTAGCCGTGCCTTCAGCTTTTCGGGATTAGCATTGTACTCGTCGAATAAGAGCCCGCGCTCTTCGTCAACTATCTGGGCGAAGAGTGCCGCTTCACTTGTCGGCATAAGCGCAGTCATGTCCTCGATTTGCTTTTGAAAGCGTTCAACTATCAAAATGGCTGTGCTCTCGTCTCCGTTGTAAGCAACGGGAATGAAGGAGCGCCAAAACTCCTCAACCATCACGGTGATTGCTGCGCGGTCCATCAACATAAAAGCACCCCTTCGCTCCGATGCCAACATTAGCACTGAAGGGCGATGCCGTCCTATGGAGCTTGAGCTCACAATGAGATCATTGTGAGACAGTCCCTAGTGCCAATCAGATATGCTCATTTCAACTTGTGGCGGCCGTTCCATCGAAGGCCTATTTCGATGTCTCAAACCCGCACTGGCCCTGCTCCATCGCAATCTGCTTGGTGATGCGAGTAGCGTTCTCAGCGTAGGCCGCTGCCACAGAGCCGTGATTTACGGTCTTGCCTCGTAGCGGGCTCACATTTTCGCAGAGGTGGAAAACGTGCGGTGTGGAAGACTTCTTGGCGCCATTTTCCGGGGCGATCCAGTAAACGACATCCTGCCCAGCTGGGTTTTGGTCGCTCTTGGTCGCATCGCTCACCGTCTTTGAATCCCGCGCAATATCCTTCGCCTGCTCGGCGACCTCAGGCGAACAGGCTGTCGTTGGCTGGCCGGATTTAATCTGTGCCGCGCACTGATTCATGTCTTGCGTGTACTGCTCGACGGAAGGCGGCTTGAAGCTCACTCCGATCAGCGTTGCTACAACAGCCAGGGCGACCCCAACCCCGCCAGCTATTTTTTTGTTCTTTGGATCCATGTCCTTGTCCATGAAGATCAGGACAAGCAGCGGAAGGAAGGCGACCAGCGTGATGATCGCTCCGAGCTGATTCTGGACGAAGAAACGGAATGTGTCAGCCTTGCTCGCCGGATCATGCCGGTTGGCTGCTTTCCACATCAAATTTCCGGCAATCGCAAAGATCGCGATTGCGACCAGAAGGCCAATCAGAAGCGCAAGGTTGCCATGGTCAAACTTGTGCTGCCTGAGCATCACAATGCCAGCGATTTCACCGCCAATGGCGACGATCCACGAAAGAGTGGCAAAAACGCGAAGCCGACCAGCCGCGCTCTTCTGAGCTTGCGTCGCTTTCCAGGCCCTCGTGACGTCGACCTCGGATGTCGGTTCATTGTCGGACATGTTCAGCCCCCTCCCTCGATGGTTCCTCACAGCAGCCTTGAGCCTTTGACATCAAGCCGCCGGCTTACGTGCGATGATTTAAGCGCCGCCCCGATATCTACCTAACCGAAAGAGGCGGAACCAGTCCCAATAACTCAATCACGGGCACGTGGCGCATTTCAGCCATCTGGTGTGCCGAATACTGCCTCGTGGGGAGTGTTGGTTGCGTGTTTTGGGTTGGCAGGCGGTCCGCCAGCGGCGGCACCTCAAACCATTACGCCACCGAATCAGACGCATGGATGAGAGCGATTGCACATCTTATGCGTCGGCGAGCAAACGGCCTTTCAAACGCGACAAGAATTTATTAGCTTCAATCGAGGCCGCGCCAGAATCGCTGTAGACGATTCATACACATCGAAATGCCCGTTCGAACAAATGCTTGCTGTGCATCCAAGCTGCAAGCGCATGGGAGATTATGTATGTCGAGGCTCAGCAGATTAGGCCTGCTTATGGCCATTGTCGGTATCCCTCTGTCCCCGTTAGCGGCACGAGGTGGCGGAGGGCATGGCCATTATGGTCTTGGTGGCTACCATTCGTCGTATCACACCAGCGACCATGTGGTGTCTGGCTACTACCGGAAGAATGGGACCTACGTTAACAGTTACCACGCCACCAATCCCAACGGCACGCGTAACGACAATTATTCCACACGTGGGAATATCAACCCTTACACCGGAGAACCCGGAACGAAACCGCGAGACGGCGAAGGGCCGAATTGAGATCGATGGATGAGGCGGGGGACGTTTGGATCGCCTATTCGCGGTCAGCAAGGTCAGCTCTGACCTTTGGGAGCAGTTTCTGAACTTCCTCCCAAACGACGATGTTACCCAAATGTCCCTCTGCCTCCGCGTCCGCCAATTTGGCTGCGGCTATGGATTCAGCGTCGTCGCCATGGGTTTGGACCAGCATCAGCGCTAGCGACCAAAGCTCCCATTTAGCAACTGGCATGGTCGCTTCCCATCATTGGCTGTTCAATTTACGATGGTGGAACCATCAAGGGAGTTAGGCAATGCTCGTTCGGAAGATTGGCACCGCGATCCTACCAATTTTGCTGGTGATAGGTTCGTCGGCCCCATTGCTGGCAAAAGCCCCTTGCCGGGATGCCAAAGGAAAGTTCGCCAAATGCGCCGAGGTCAAGAAGCCTCAGCGATGCAAAGACGCCAAGGGGCGTTTCGCAAAATGTGGGACGCCGGGCGCTAAACCCGTCAGCTAACCGTCGCCAGAGGCATGTGACCGGCTATCAACCGGCCAGGAGCCTTTTACATCCAGGATGCTACGCCGCCATGGTGGGAGCATGAACCCGAGTGGGTGGCACTATAGCTCAGCGTTCCATCCTTACATTTTGCAGTTGGTGAGCCGGCGGGGTGGCTCGTTGTCGCGGCGGGGGTGGCAGGACGCGCGGTTGGCTGGCTTGGAGCGCTTGTCGGTTGTGTGCTTGCCGTGCTTGTGGTCGTCGCACCCTTGCAAACTGCCTTGTTTGCATTTCCAGCCTTGGAACAATCATAGTTGCGTGTCGGCTTGGCTGCTGGAGCAGACGGGGGTGTCGCACCGGATGTAGTCGCCTTACAGACGGCCTTGTTCGCGTTACCGAGCTTAGAACAATCGTAGTTCCGCGGCGCTGAGGCAGGTTTGGTGGCCGGGGCCGGTGCGGCAGCAGACGTAGCCGCTTTGCAGACCGATTTGTTGGCATTGCCGGGCTTGGAACAGTCGTAGTTGCGAGTTGCTGCTGGGGGCTTTGCTGCCGGAGCAGCAGGCGTCGAGGTTGAGGCAGAAGCACCCTTACAAGCGGCCTTGTTTGCGTTACCTGCCTTGGTGCAATCATAATTCCGAGCAGCCGCTGGAGCGACCGTTAGCGATGCCAACCCCATCGCAGCAATGCTAAGCAAAAGCCTGTTCATACATCATCTCCCGTTTGGGATCGGGA
>Ga0105237_10002371_pt1 | contig 23378 bp, 10 predicted proteins | sample KBSC24metaG_FD_81520 | JGI IMG/M metagenome (GOLD analysis project Ga0105237, IMG submission 81520) | Corn rhizosphere microbial communities from Kellogg Biological Station, Michigan, USA - KBS C2-4 metaG | ecosystem: Host-associated > Plants > Roots > Rhizosphere > Soil | place: Michigan, USA...
AATGCATGGTCAAATTTGAACGAGGTAAACATGTTATTATCATCTTCTATCGGGGATGTGGAGCTGAAACTTACCGCTTGCGCACCGTTTGACAACAACTGCTGCTTTAAATAATCTGTCAACCTAATGCCAGTACTGTCCGGGCGATAAGGAACATCTACGATCGCATCTTTATCGAAGCCCAACGGTTGATCCATAAAATAGTTCATTTGCTGTACAATGATCAGTGTTCCGATGATCAGAGCCTGTGCAATGATAAATTGAAACACTACCAATCCTCTTCTTAATGAAATTCCCTTTCCGGTGTTTGTTGTGAGTTTACTTTTTAAAGCATTAACAGGATTGAAACGAGATAAAACAATAGAAGGATAAAAACCGGCGAGTGCGGTTACAACAATTGTTACAGCTACAAGAAATAAAATAATTGCAGGATTGCTGAGCATATTGAATGAAAGCGAAAGTTCCAGGAGTTGATTTACATAAGGCAATGCAAGCATTGTTATACCTGCTGCAAGTATTACGGCACTTACAACGATTAGAAATGTTTCAATAATGAATTGAATTTGCAGTTGAGATTTATTGCTGCCCAACACTTTTCTTACACCAACTTCTTTTGCACGGTTAACAGCTTGTGCCGTGGATAAGTTGATAAAGTTTACGCAGGCAATTAAAAGTATGAATGCTGCAATCAGCCACAATACATTTATGAGTTCATGACTGATTGTTTTGTTGCTGTAATTGCCTGCTGCTGCATCGTAATGCACAGCACTTATTGGTTGTATAATGTAGCTATCCTTACTGTAAGCAGATTGCGCCTTTCGTGCGTATGCGCTTAATTGCTGATTAAAATTGCTGGCTGAGATATTCTGCGGCAACATAATATAGCAACCAAAATCGGGTGCTGTTCCATTCCATCCGGGTTGTTGAAATCCGTATTGCGCATCACCGGTAAAATCTGTTCCGTAAGCAACCGCCAATTTTAACTGAAAGTCTGTATTTGGCGGTATGGTTGCAAGAATGCCCGAAACTTTTAGCGGCGTTGCCGGGAACTGAAATAATCCTGCCCCCATGCTATAATATCCTGTTATTTTAATGGTTTTGCCCATTGCTGTTTTCCAGTCACCGAAATAAGTTTCTGCAATCTCTTTTGTAAGCAATACATTGCCTGGATCTTTTAATGATTCGTATGAACCTGCGAGCATCGGAAAATTAAACATGTTGAAGAATGAAGGAGATGTATAGAACACACCGCTCTGCTCTTTAAAATTCTTTACAGGCGTTCCGTTATCATCAAGCACCTGTAACTCATCATTGTGGCTTGCATAAACCGGAGCTACCTGTTCAAGTTGAGGAAACTCCGTTTTCAGTCCTTCAGGCATTGGAAAAGGAACATTTTTCGCATACGTAATATTTCCTGCATCTGCATGATGAGATTCAGTCAATATACGATAGATGCGGTCTTTCTTTGAGTGAAAATTATCAAAGCTTGTTTGAAATTGTATAATGATAAAGATCATCATACAAACGGCTATACCAACAGCCAATCCGGCGATGTTGATAATAGTATAATTCCTGTTACGGGTTAAACTTCTGAATGCGGTTTTGAAATAATTTTTGAACATGGTTATGGCTTATAATGTTAGATATCGAATGTTAAATGAAGATTTATCAATTCAACATTTAACATTCACCCTTTAAAATAACTTTATTCGGTTCTGAGACTCTTCACAGGATTTGCAATTGCTGCTTTTATTGCCTGGAAGCTCACTGTTATTAATGCAATCGCAATAGCTAACGACCCTGCGATAAAAAATATTACCCAGCTTATATTAATTCTGTATACATAATCCTGTAACCATTTATTCATCACATACCATGCAACAGGTGTAGCAATAATAATGGATATAATAACAAGCTTTACAAAATCAAGCGATAACAATTTTGCGATATTGAATACAGATGCCCCAAGCACTTTACGTACACCAATTTCTTTTATCCTGCTTTCTGCTACATAGGCTGATAAACCAAACAACCCCAAACATGAAATAAAAATGGCTAAGAATGCAAACAAACCTGCCATTGTTTTTGTACGTTGTTCATCGTCAAATTTTTTAGCGTATTCCTGATCAACAAATTTGTAACCGAAAGGATAAGCCGGGTTATATTTCTTAAACACAGACTCTGCTTTTGCAAGATTATCTGCCGTAGAATGTGCAGCATTAAATTTTATATGCATTGAAGTAAACCATGCACTAGGGCCTTCAATAACGGTAGGCGGCACTTCTCCAAAGGGCGATCCTGCTACATAGTTCTTCACTACACCTACCACATGCAAGGTTATATTGGCATAGGGTCGTGAAATTATTTGCCCTACCGGGTTTTTAAAACCCATCAGATTTACAGCCGCTTCATTTAAGAGAACAGAAAAACTATCAGCCGGATATTTGTTGATATCAATATCTCTTCCTTCAATTAAATGTAGACCTGTGGTTTTTACCAAATCGGCATCTGCGCTATATATTGTAATTGCTGTATTCGTGTCTTGTGGATTTTCTCCCTGCCATCTTAATCCCCATGTATGTGCCCCACCTTCTGTTATGCCGGTCATTGTTTTGGTGATAGAAGAAGCAATTCCTGAACTAATCAATTCTTGTTTTATCAATGCATAGTTCTTATCAATATCTCCAACAAAATTTACCTGAATTAAATTATTGTTTGAATAACCTTTGCTTCTGTTTTCTGCATAGATAATTTGATTGCGGATTATTATGGTTGATATGATTAGTATAACAGCAAACGTAAATTGAACTACTACTAAAATTTTTCTTGGTGAAATAGAAGCATTCGCTTTTTTGAATTGCTTTTTGAATATACTGATGGGTTTAAATGAGGACAAATAAAATGCAGGGTAACTTCCGGCAAGTAAACTTGTAAGAACGATAAATGCAAGTGCACAAAGCCAAAAATAAACATTTGTATACGGAACAGAAAGTTGTGTATTGATGAGTGTAATAAATAAAGGCAGTGCAAGTTGAACAATCACCAAAGCAATTGCACCTGCAACACAGGCAGTTAAAAAAGCCTCTATAATAAATTGACTAATCAACAAACTTTTTCCTGCACCTGCAACTTTACGAATGCCTACTTCTTTTGCACGCTGTTCACTTCTTGCCGTGCTAAGATTCATGAAATTAATGCAGGCAATTAATAAAATAAATAAAGCAATAATTCCAAAAATGCGAACAGTTGTTATGCGGCCACCAACAGGTTTGCCATTTTCAAAATCAGCATATAAGTGCCATTGGTTTAGTGGAAAAAGAAATTGTGTCCATACATCATTATGACCCGTATTACGTTTTGTTATGTCCCTAATTTTTTCATTAAAAACAGCAACATTTGTATTAGGTTTCAGAAGCACAAAAGTTGATATATTATTACTGAGCCAGCTTTCATTGTTCCAGCCAATCTTTTTTAAATAATCCCACGATAATAAATATTCAAAACCAAAACGCGTATTCGACGGCAAGTCCTTCAAAACACCGGTTACTGTAAAATTATCCACGCTGTCTATTCTTATAACTTTTCCAATTACATCTTCATTGCCAAATAATTTATTAGCGAGCTTTTGTGTTATAGTAATGGAATAAATATTTTTTAGTTGGTCGTTTTTATTTCCGCTAATTACAGGGAATGTGAACATGCCCAGGAACGAAGGATCAACAAAGCCTCCTTTGATATTTGTAAAGCTTTTATTATTCACAGTAAAAAGAAAGCTGCTCACATCTGCTACACGGGTTGCTGCTTCTACTTCAGGATAGTTTTGTTTTAAAGCAGGACCAAGGGGTTGTGATGTTTGATTGATTGCGTTTGAATGACCATCAGTACTGTTTGAAAGTCCATAGACTTCATACAATCTGTCTTTGTTCCCGTGAAATTTATCAAAGTTTATTTCGTTCTGCAACCATAATAAAATAAGTATTGCTCCAGCCATTCCAATAGCAAGACCGGTAATGTTGATAAAGGAAAAACTTTTCCCTTTCACTAAACTTCTCCAGGCGGTTTTGAAATAATTTTTAAACATGGTTATGACTTATAATGTTAAGTGTTGAATGTTAAATGCTAAATGAAGAACTATCAATTCAGCATTTAACATGCACCCTTTAAAATAGCTTTATTCCGTTCTTAAACTCTTCACAGGGTTTGAAATAGCTGCTTTAATTGATTGAAAGCTTATGGTAAACAATGCAATCAACATCACCAATAATCCCGCTGAAGCAAACAACCACCAGCTAAGTGTGATGCGGTAAGGATAATTTTGTAACCATTTATTTGTTGCTATCCATGCAAGTGGCATTGATATAATTAATGAAATAAAAATCAACTTTAAAAAATCTGTTGAAAGAATAGATACAATGCTGCTTACAGAAGCACCTAACACTTTGCGTATGCCGATTTCTTTTGTTCTTTTTTCAGCAGATAAAACAGATAGGCCAAACAAGCCAATACAGGAAATAAAAATGGTTAGTATGGCGCTGAATAAAATAATTTGTTTCCATTTAGCTTCGGCTTCATAACTCTGTTCGTTTTGCTCTTGTTTAAAATTGTAAACAAACGGACTTAACGGAAATAAATTCTTAAATGTTTTTGTTATGTATTGTAAGCTTGAAGTTTCGGTGCCTGCTTTGATTTTTATATAAACCATGCCATAATTTTTGTCTGGATTCATGGTAAATATTTGCGGTGTTATTTTTTCAGTTAAAGGTTTATAATGATAGTCTTTTACAACACCTGCAACAGTATAAGTTTTATTATTTTCAAAACTGGTTACCTGTTGATTTAAAGGTTGCTTCCAACCAGCTTGTTGCACAAAAGCTTCATTTACTAAAATTGCTTGTGTTGAATCTGATGGAAAATCCGGAGAAAAATTTCTTCCGGAAACAATCGGTATTTTCAGCAATGGCAAATAAGATGCATCAATCGTTGAGATAACAACATTTATCTGTTTATTGGCGCTAAGATTAACAGTGTTATTGTTTTCCCCGGCGTTTCCCGGGGCAATATCAACTATATCAGGATTCTTCATTAAAGACTGCTTAAACAAGGCAGCTTCATTGCGGGTGAGTTGAGATTTTCCAACAGTGATTAAATGACTGTCATCATAACCCAAACTTTGTGTGGTTAGATAATTGAACTGTAAAAAAATGGCAAGCGTACCAATAATTAAAAATGATGCCAGTGTAAATTGAAATACAACCAGTGATTTTTGTAAATAATTTTTACCTGCAAGATTAAAACGACTATATAATGTTTTTACAGGATTGTAATTTGATAACACGGCTGCCGGGTAAAACCCTGCCAATAAACCAGTAATCACAAAAAGAGTTACATAACCTATAACAAGTTTTGCATTAAACAAATAACTAAGTGAAAGTGCTTTGTTGGAAAGTTGATTGAATACTGGAAGTACTGCTGTTACAATAACAATGGCGAAGCCAAAAGCGATAAGGCATAAGGTAAAGGATTCGCTGAGAAACTGTATCATTAATTGCCTGCGGGTACCGCCAATTACTTTGCGAATGCCTATTTCTTTAGCTCGTTTTACAGACCGCGCCACAGTAAGGTTTACAAAATTTATACAGGCAATCAGCAAAATAAAAAGTGCAATGGCTGAAAGGATATAAGAAAACGTTACGCTGCTTTTATTAGAAAGTACTTCATCCTGAGCTTGCACCTCTTTGCCAAGGTGAATTGATGAGAGCGGTTCAAGTACATAAGAAATGCCAATATTGCTGATACCATATTTGCTTCTCATTTCATTAATAGATTCACTTGCATCAGCCTCAAACACTTTATCCATTTTGTTCTGAACCGTTTTTATATTGGCGTTTGGTGCAAGCACTATGAATGTGCTGAGAAAAGAATTAAACCAATTACCGTTATTGTTTTCATCTTCGGCTGATACTTTCAGCGGCAGTAACACTTTAAATTTTATAGATGAATTTTGCGGACAATTTTTTGCAATGCCGGTTACAACAAAGGGCGTAAAATTGCCTGCATTATTTAACAACATTGTCTTGCCCATTGCATCTGCCGTACCGAAATATTTCTTAACCATATCTTCGGTAAGAACAATTGAATTAGGTTCTGCCAATGCCGTTTTCGCACTGCCGCTTATTAAAGGGAAAGTAAATACAGAAAAGAAATTGGAATCTACATAACTTATATCTTGTGATTGAACATCTTTATCAGTTTTAATATCTGTCACACCAGGCTGAAATCTCACAAAACTTTGTATCTCCGGAATTTTTGCAGCGAAACGCGGGCCAGGAAAATATCCCGTATAGCTGTTATAATGAAAGTCTCCATTATCTTTTGGTGTTTCTTTATCTATACGATAAATCTGACTTACATTTTTGTGAAAACGGTCATAGCTTACTTCATCATTTACATACAACATAATAAGCATCGCACAAGCCAGACCAAGACTTAAGCCAGCGATATTAATAAAGGAATAAATTTTATTATGCAGTAAGTTTCTAAATGCCGTTTTAAAATAATTTTTAAACATGGTTATGACTTATAATGTTAAGTGTTAAATGTTGAATGCTACATGTTGAATGAAGACCTATCAATTTAATATTCATCATCTAACATTTAAAATTCAAAATAGGTTCTATTCCGTTCTCAAACTCTTCACAGGATTTGCCACCGCTGCTTTAATTGCTTTTATGCTTACTGTTATTAATGCAATGGTAATTGTAGTCAGCGCAGCTAAAACAAAAACCCACCAGCTTAATGTAACTTTATAAGCAAAATTTTGAAGCCACTTATTCATCGCCCAATAACCAACAGGTAATGCAATGCATGTTGCTATTAATACAGGCTTTAATAAATTTTTAGATAACAATACGACAATAGCCTGCACAGATGAACCCAATACTTTACGTACACCTATTTCTTTCACTTTACTTTCAGCAGTAAAAGTTACCAGGCCAAACAAACCGAGGCATGATATTAATATGGTTACTATTGCAAAACAATTGAACAACTGGCCCACATGCATATCTGCTTTGTATAAATCAGCAAACAGGTCGTCTAAAAAAATGTACTCAAAAGGATAATCCGGGTTATATTTTTTCCACAGGCTTTCGACTGCAGCCAATGCCTGTGGTGCATCTTTACCCGTTGTTCTTACATACATTTTTCCACGCCAGTTTCTATCGTATTGCATTATAAGAGGTACTATCTTGTTGTGCATGTTCTGGAAGTGAAAATCTTTCACCACACCAGCAATTACACCTTTAATGCCGTGAAATGTAAGTCGTTTGCCAATGACAGGTTCTTTTATCCCGGTTTCCTTAATAGCAGTTTCATTTAAAATAAAGTTGGCGCTATCGGCAGGTGAACCTGTAAAGCCGTTCCCTTCCAGCAACTGCAGTCCCATCACCTGTATAAAATTTCTTTCTACCGGCAACTGGATAATACCAAAAGATTGCTGGTCGGCTCTCTTACCGTCCCAGTCTATAGCGGTGCTGCCCGAATAGGTATTGATGATGTCAACGGCGCATTCTGTAATGCCTGTAATGCCCGGTACTTTCAGCAGTTCGGCCTGCGCTGCATTGTAATGGTCATTCATATTATGCATCCAGAAGCTAAAGACATTCTCTTTGTTGTAACCCAGGTTTTTTTCGCGTATATACTTTAATTGTTTACTTATAATAATAGTGCTTGTAATAAGTACGATGGAAAAACTAAACTGCACAACTACCAATACTTTGCGAAAATTGCCTTTGCTGCCAATGCCGTTTAGCTTGCCTTTCATGGCCTCCAGTGGTTTGAATGAAGACAGTGTTATAGCTGGATAAATGCCTGCCAGCAGCAGCGTTGCAAGCATAGTAAGGCCATATACTGCAAGCACGTTGGGTGACCATGGTTTGAAAACAATATTCTTACCTGAAATATTATTGTAAAGAGGCATCACCAGGTAAATAATGCAGGTTGCCAGTGCAAGTGCTATGAAAAATGTGAGCAGCGATTCACTTAAAAACTGGAGAAACAATTCCGCTTTGCCGGCGCCAACAATTTTTCGCAGGCTTATTTCCTTGCTGCGTTTCATTGCACGTGCAGTAATAAGATTTACATAATTGATGCATGCTATTAACAGCACAATGATAGCCACTATAAAAAATACACGGACAGTCATCATGCCTTGCTCCTTGCCATCTAAAGCATACAGGTGTAATTTAGTAAGCGGATTAAGCAGGTAAGTAAGGTGCTTGTTCGGGGGTATATCATAGTTATGCCTGTGTATTGCACCCAGCTTTTCACCCACGGCAACGGAATTAGTATTAGGTTTTAGCAATACATAAGTATCGTAATTATATTGGTCCCAGTTAGTATTAAGTGATTTAAAACCTCTTGCCATATCATACTCCTCTTCCAACTGCTGAAAATTAAAAATGATATTATACTTTATAGACGAATTTTCCGGCATATCCTTCATCACACCGGTTACAGTGTACAGGTTATTATCATTGGCACTTAGTATTTTTTTATCGTCTGCTCTTAATACTTTGCCTATTGGGTCTTCATTGTTAAAGAAAGTTTTGGCTGTTGTTTCAGATATAACAATGGAATGAGCGTCTGCAAACGGTTGTTGTGGATTGCCTTTGACAAGTGGATACGTGAACATGCTGAAAAAAGAAGCATCAGCAAGACCGTTGTGCCATTCACGCATTTTTTTACCCTTGTATTCAAATATCGACGCGTTCCAGTTATCTGTAATGCGGCAGGCATCCGCCACTTCAGGTAATTCCTTTTTGGCATAGATGGCACTCGGCGCAGGCGTGTTGCCCCAGATATTGCCGTTATCATCAAATTTGGGCGCCAGCTTGTAAATATTAGCCGCGTTTACATTAAAGCGATCATAGCTTAATTCATCGTTTACCCAAAGCAACAGCAGTATACTTACCGCTAAACTTATAGCAAGACCGCTAATGTTGATAATAGAATAAGTTGCATTATTACGAAGGCTGCGCAGCGCTATTTTGAAATAATTTTTAAACATGGTTATAAGTTTTATTCACGGTTGACGATTCACGTTTCACGATTTTTATTCCGTTCTCAAACTCTTCACAGGATTTGCTACCGCTGCTTTAATGGATTGAAAGCTTACCGTTAATAAGGTAATCATCAACGCACCTAAACCTGTAGCCCCAAAAACCCACCACGATAAATTAGTTCTGTATTGATAATTCTGCAGCCAGTTGTGCATGAAATAATAAGCAACAGGCGTAGCCACAAGCAGCGAAATAACAACCAGTGTTACAAAATCTTTACTTAATAATTTCCAAAGATTAAACACAGATGCACCCAACACTTTTCTTACACCAATTTCTTTGGTGCGTTGTTCTGCAACAAATGATGCGAGACCAAACAATCCCAGGCATGAAATGAAAATAGCAAGCGCCGCGAAGAATGTGGCAAGGTTGCCAATACGCTGTTCATCAGAAAATTTTTGAGCGTATTCTTCGTCAATAAATTTATAATCAAAAGGCGCAGATGGATTATATTTTTCAAACACCTTCGCTATTTTAGCCAGCGCATCCTGCAAGGGTATGCCTGCTTTCATGCGTACATCTATTACATTAACCCAGCCTGGGTTCACTAAAAAAATTGTTGGCGTTACAGGCGCATACGGCGATTCCATCACCATATCTTTTACAACACCAACCACCGTTAAATTCTTATCCTCTTTTTTAATGGTTTTGCCCACAATATTTTTCATGCCGGTGAGCTTTACGGCTGCTTCATTAAGAATGATGGAATTGCTGTCAGAAAAATCTTTTGAAAAATCACGCCCTTCTTTTATCTGCCAGTTGATGGTTTTACCATAGTCTTGCGTTACACCGACGGTGCCGAATGATGGCTGGGTTGCAGGGTCTTTACCTTCCCAGCTATAGCCAATTTGGCTTGACCACACACTCGTTACAGGGCTGGATGATTCTGCCATGTTTTCAACAACATTTGTTGCAAGTAAATCGCTGCGCATGGTATTGTAATGCCCGAAGAGGTCAGGTGTTGTCATATACACAGCAATTAAACTTTCGCGGTTATAACCAACAGGGCGGTTCTTTGCAAATTGTATTTGTTTATACACGATAATGGTGCCGATAACCAATGTAATGGAAACGCTGAACTGTACTACCACTAATACTTTGCGGGGCAGCGATGCAAACCTGCCAACTCGGTAAGTGCCTTTTAAAACTTTTATCGGATCAAAACGAGACAGATAAAACGCGGGATAACTGCCTGCAAGCAATCCTGTAATTATAGTAAAGCCGATGCATAATATCCAGAAGAAAACATTGTTGAAAGGCAATGTCATTTGCTTATCTGAAAGTGTATTGAACAGCGGTAATAATAACTGCGCAAACAAAAGACAGAACAGAAATGCAATGCCCGCAATCAACATAGCTTCACTTAAAAACTGGCTTACCAACTGACTTTTTAATGAACCAACTGCTTTGCGGATGCCCACTTCTTTACTGCGCTTTTCACTGCGTGCAGTAGAAAGGTTCATGAAGTTTATGCAGGCAAGCAGCAACACAAAAATGCCAATGATGGCAAACAGATTTACAAATTGTATTCTGCCACCAGCTACTTTACCATTCTTAAATTCGCTGTACAGCCGCCAGCTATTCATAGGCTGCAGCACCAGCTCTTCTTTACCATCGCTGGCTGCATTCAAATGCGCCATTGAAGTCAGCTTTATCTTAGCTGTTTCTTTATTAAAATCAACATTATCGTTCAACTGCACGTAACAATGAAAAGACTTATTGTCCCAATGCTTCAAAGATTCTTTCACCCAGTCAACCATTTTTACATATTTATCCCACGATAAAAATATTTTGGCTTCATTCAGCGTGGTATTATGCGGCAGGTCTTCATATACACCGGCAACTTTATAGTTATCCTGGTTATCAATCCGCAGCACTTTATTTATAGGATCAGCATCGCCAAATAAAGATTTTGCGACAGATGCGCTCAACAAAATAGATGACGGGTCTTGCAGACCGTTGATGTTTCCCCTAAGCATTTTTAGCGTAAGCATGGAAGGAAAATTTGCCTCCACCCACATGCCTTGCGCAGTGATTTTTTTGTCGCCTGCGGCAAGCTCACGGCTCTGGTTCATAGATGCCATACTCACGTTTTCAAAGTCGCTGCCATATTTGGCGCGCAACTCATTGCCAAGCGGCGAGGCCACAAAAGGATTTGTGGTTAACTCACCGCCATTTCTTGCCAAAGTGGTCATTACCTGCGCAAGCCTGTCATGTTTTTTGTGGTAATGGTCATACGTAAGCTCGTCCCAAATCCACAAGCCTATCAGCATTGCCACAGCCATGCCTGCTGCAAGACCAAGTATGGTAATGGAAGAATAACCTTTGTTTTTCCAAAAGTTGCGCAGTGCTATTTTGAAATAATTTTTAAACATGATTATGACTTATAATGTTAAGTGTTGAATGCTAAATACTGAATGAAGAGCTATCAATTCAACATTTATCATTCAAAATTTAAAATTCAAAACAGGTTCTATTCTGTTCTCAAACTCTTCACCGGGTTTGCCATTGCTGCTTTTATTGCCTGGAAACCTATAGTGAATAATGCAATAAGTAAAGTAATTATTACAGCTATCGCAAATACCCACCATTTTATATCAATATGATATGCGAAATTTTCTAGCCACTTATTTACGGCCCACCAGGCAACAGGCAATGCAATGATATTGGCTAGAAATACCAGTTTAAGAAAATTGCTGGAGACCAGTTGTACAATACTACCCACCGAAGCACCCAATACTTTGCGGATGCCGATTTCCTTAGTGCGCTGTTCTGCTGAAAGCATGGTCAGGCCAAGCAAACCGATACAGGAAATAAAAATGGTAAGTATGGCAGCAAAGCTTATAATCTGTTTCCATTTTTCTTCAGTTTCATAAGCCAGCAGATTGGTTTCACTTTTAAATTCATAACTGAAAGGATAAAAAGGAACCAGTTTTTTATAGGTCGTTTCTATGAATTGTAGTGTACGCGGAATATTATCCGGGCTGATCTTTATATGCACTTGTGAGGAGTTCCCTTCTGGCTCAGAGGTGAATAACTGAGGCCCGATTTTTTCCTTCAAGGATCTGAAATGGTAATCTTTTACAACTCCAACTACGGTTAATTTACGATCGCGCCAAAAAAGATCAACCGTTTTACCAATTGGATCTTTCCAACCGGCCTCACGGGCAAAAGCTTCGTTGATCAATACTGAATGCGTACTGTCAGAAGGAAAATCAGCAGAAAAATTTCTTCCCTTTATTATTGGTATCTGTAAGGCAGGCAAGTATTGATCGTCTATATGATCATAGTCAAATTGAATTTGTTTTCCATCCGCTTTGGCAACAGTTCCTTGTCTTCCCCGGTTATGGGCGCCTACTATTTTGATAGCTGGATTTTTGTTTAGCCCGGTTTTAAAAAGCGCTACGAGTTCTTTGCCAGCCTTCCTATCCATATTAACAACCACTAAATCTTTATCATTATATCCTAATTCTTTATGCGTGAGATAGTGAAATTGCTGATAAATAAAAAGTGTACTGATGATAAGCAGTGCAGCGAGTGCAAACTGGAGGATCACGAGGCTTTTTGCCAGGTAATTTTTTCCTGTTAGCTTAACACGGTTGTATAAAGTTTGAATGGGATTGAACCCTGATAAGACCAGCGCCGGATAAAAGCCGGCCGCAAAACCAGTGATTAAAAACAAACCCGCAAAACCAAGTATTAATTGTGTGTCGAGAAGGTAGGAAAGGCTGAGGCGTTTATTAGCAAGCTCATTAAAAACAGGCAATATAATTGTTGCTAAGGCAATGGCTAAGGCAAATGAAATGAAACATACGATAAATGATTCGCCCAAAAACTGGCGGGTAAGCTGCGCACGCTGCCCACCTACAACTTTACGGATACCGATTTCCTTACTTCTTTTCAGCGATCGGGCAATGGTAAGATTAATAAAGTTGATACAGGCAATAATTAAGATAAAAACAGCAATACCTGTTAAAATATAGGAATTCACAGGACTACTGGCATCCGTTAATTCATCTTGTGCGGTGTAATCTGTACTGAGGTGTATTTGTAGTAATGGCTGTAATCCCCAAATCACTGAATAATTAAAATTATCTCTTTCTTTTGCAGCCTTTAGCTGATCTTTTGCTTGGTCTTGATAAATCCGGATCATTTTTGCAGATACTGCTTTTGGATCGGCTTTGGAATTTAATACAAGAAAGGTGCTGACAAACATATTGAGCCAACTGTTATCCGGATCTATTTTCTCTCTGAATTTCATTGAGAGCAGCGCGCTGAATTTAATCGTGGAATTTTGTGGTGACCGTTTAGCGATACCCGTGATAACAAACGGCTCAAATTTGTCATTTACCTGTAATTCGAGAGTTTTACCAACTACATCTGTTGAACCGAAATATTTTTTAGCAGTTTCGTCACTCAGCACAATCGAATTGATGTTCGATAGTACATTGTTTGCATTGCCATTTATTAACGGAAAAGAAAACACGGAGAAGAAATTATCATCCGTAAATAAAAAGTCCTGGTTAAATGTTTCTTTGCCCCTTCTAACCACAAAAGTGCCTTTTTCTACACGTACAAAGTCTTCTACTTCGGGAATATATTGTTTAAAGGCAAGTCCATGTACCAGGCCTGTTTTAACTCCTTTAAATTCTTCATGTCCTTTATCGTCGGTAACCTGCGCCGTCACCCGGTAGATCTGATTTCTTTTCTCATGAAAACGATCATAGCTTACTTCATCTTTTGTGTATAAGAAGATAAGCATACAGCATGCTAATCCAATACTAAGCCCGGAAATATTTATAGCGGAGAAAATTTTATTTCTCCAGATATTCCTTATAGCAATGACGAAATAGTTTTTAATCATGGCTTTTAAGTTTTATGCGAGACGTTTGTATGTTATCAGCGTTCAGTTCTTTGTTCATCGCCTGTTGCGTCGCACTCTTGTACATTCTGTTCATTGCCGGGCAGAATAACTATTGCACAAGTGTGCGACGCAACGAAGCTTCATTCATATTCTTCAGTCCGGCTCATAAAAATTCTTCTTACCACTTACCTTTCTTATTCCGTTCTCAAACTCTTCATAGGATTTGCTACTGCCGCTCTGATTGCCTGAAAGCTTACTGTAAACAGCGCAATCAGTAAAGCAGCAGTTCCGGCGATTGTAAACATCCACCAGCTTATCGTAGTGCGGTATGCAAAACCCTGAAGCCATTTATTCATCACATACCATGCAACAGGAACTGCAATGATTGCGGAAATAAAAACAAGTTTTAAGAAATCAGTTGATAGCATAGCCGTGATATTTGCCACACTTGCACCCAACACTTTTCTTATGCCGATTTCTTTTATTCTTTGTTGCACGGTGAATGCTGTTAACCCAAACAATCCCAAACAGGCGATAATTAATGAGAGTATAGAGAAATACAAAAAGAATTTAGAAAACCTGTTCTCTGCGAGATATTGGTCATTGAGTTTTTTATCCATGAAACTGTATTCAAGTAATGCGCCGGGGAAATTTTTTTTCCAGGTTTCCATTATCCAGCTAACTGCTTTTTGCGGATCGTTCATGTCCACACGAACGGATATTTGTGAGAACCGCTGATTAGAAAAGCGGGGCATAATAACAAGTGGTTCAACCTGCTGATGGAGTGAATTAAAAAGAAAATCTTTTACAACACCTACTACCCTCCCCTCTTTCCCGCTTGCACTAAATGGTTTATTAATGGCCTCTTCTGCATTTTTCCATCCAAATGATTTTACTGCAGCTTCGTTAACTATATATGACAAAGAATCTGCAATGAGATCCTGGTGAAAGTTTCGCCCTGAAATCAATTTCATTCCATACACATTTATATAATTCTCATCGGCTTTTAAATTGTATATGATTGACGTTATTTTATCACCATTTCCTGAAACAGTTGTAACACCACGGTTGCCTAATCCACCTGCAAGTATTGCATTGGAAGTAGTAATGTCTGTTACCAATGGTTTTGCTAGAAGATCATTTTTAAATGCTTCATAATTTTCTATCACATCTGTGTTGCCGTTTACTTTTAGTGTGAGCAAAGCATCTTTTTTATATCCCAGGTCTTTGTGTTGTATATATGATAGCTGTGAACTTATAATAAGTATTCCTGCAATAAGAATTATCGAAATGGTAAACTGCAGCATCACCAGCGATTGACGTAACCTGACACCTCCTGAAGCTGATGTAAGCTTGCCTTTTAAAACTTCTGCAGGTTTATATGCTGTTATTAAAAACGCGGGATATATGCCCGATAAAATGCCAAGCGCAAGCGATATTGCAAATAATAAGAGCAACAAACCGGGAGAATGAAATAACAAAAGTTGTTTGCCACTTAGCTCTGTAAACAAGGGTTGTAAAATTGCTGCAAACAAAAGCGCAACTAAAAAAGATGCAAAAGTAACAGCACATGCTTCACCAAGATGCTGAAAGATGAGTTGCATTTTTTGAGCACCCAGTACTTTTTTTATACCAGTTTCTTTTGCACGCTGTGATGCACGTGCAGTGGCAAGGTTCATGTAATTAATACAGGCAATCAATAAAATAAAAACACCAATGGTTGCGAAGATGTAAATATTCTGCATGCTTCCTGTTGATGCTATTTCATATCGCAAATGAGAATTGAGATGAATAGATTTAAGCGGCTGTAGCGAAAAATCTAAATGAGTGTTTGCATCCCGCATATATTTTTCAGAATGTCTTTGAGCAAAGGCGGGAAGTTTGGTTTCTATTTTTTGTATGCCTGATTCATTTCTTAATAAAAGATAAGTGTAATAATCATTTTTATCCCATTCAGCGGCAGCTTCAGGTGCGTATGTTTCAAGTGTCTTAAACGATGCGAGAAAATTAAAAGTAAAATGTGCATTCTTTGGTGCATCAGGCATTACACCGGTTACTTTGTACAAAGCACCTCTGCCTGTACTGTCATACAAATAAACAAGCAAGGCTTTACCAATGGGATCTTCATTTCCAAAATATTTTCTTGCCATTGATTCTGTAAGAACAATATCATATGGATCATTCAATGCAGTTTTTACATTGCCTTGTGAAAGATGATAATCAAAAATATCAAAGAAAGATGGATCGGTTAAAAGAATGCCATCTTCATCCGTTTGTTTGTCGCCGGATTTTACAATCGCACCTTTTTGTTCAAGACGAACGGCGTTTTCTACCTCAGGAAAATCTGTTTTAAGCGCATTTGCCAAAGGAGCCCCTGTAACAGCCTGGCCGAATGTTTCAGAAGCCGTTGTGCTTTTTGAAACTACACGAACAATCCGGTCTGCTTTTGAATTGAAAGTATCATAACTCAATTCGTCTTGTATCCATGAAGCAATGAAAACAAAACACGTGAGCCCTGCCGCAAGCCCTGTAATATTTAACAGCGTAAATCCTTTATGCTTTAAAAGATTTCGCAACGCATGAAGCGAAAGTTTTTTGAACATAGAAGAAGATTTCTGATGTTATTTAATGGTGTTTGATTTTTTATTTTCACGTTTAACATTTCACGTCTCACGAAAAATCATTCCGTTCTCAAATTTTTCACAGGGTTTGTCATTGCCGCCCTGATAGTTTGAAAACTTATGGTGAAGAATGCGAGCATCATGGCCAATAAGCCCACTGCCGCAAACAACCACCAACTGATATTGATACGGTATGCAAAACTTTGCAGCCATTTATTCATTGCCCACCACCCAACAGGGAAAGCAATTAAGAATGATATTGCCACCAGTTGAATAAAATCTTTTGAAAGCAAAGCCATAATACCCGCCTCACTGGCACCAAGTACTTTTCTTATACCGATTTCTTTAATGCGTTGCTGGGTGGCAAATGTTGCCAGGCCGAATAAGCCAAGACATGAAATAACGATTGACAAAATGGAAAAGATATTAAACAGTTTCTCCATCCGCACTTCAGTAACATAAAGTTTTTCGAGGTCGTTATTTATAAAGCCATAGGTAAAGGGATAATCACCATAAACGTTTTTGAAGCTTTTCTGTAATGTGCGAATTACTTTTTGAATATTCGCCGGCGTAGTTCTCATCACAACATATCCCCCACCGAAATTTGTTTTCATTACCAGCGGCTCAACAGGTTGCTGTACCGGTTTAAAATTGAAATCTTTTACCACCCCAATAATGGGTACTTCTTTGCCTTCTAATGATATTGAAATTTTTTTCCCGATGGCATCGTTTACGTTTAGCTTCATTGCTTTCAGCGCAGCTTCGTTCACAACATAACCGGTATCGTTCATTCCGAAATCTTTCGAAAAGAAACGCCCTGCGGCCATTTGCATACCCAATGTATTCACAAATTTTTCATCAACCCTTAACCGGTAGGCAACAACCATTGTTCCGGGATCCATACCACGCCAGGTTAACTGGCTGCCGCTTGCAAGGTTGGTAGGCAGTTGATCAGTGAAGGTATAATTGCTGATATCAGGATATTGTGCAAGTGTTGCACGCATCGCATCTTTGTTATTCTTAAGATCACCAACCTCCGGCATTTTCATGTACAACAGGTTTTCTTTGTTGAAACCGATATTCCTGTTCTGGATATACTTAAGCTGCCGGTAAATAACCAATGTGCTGATCATTAATACGACCGAAATTGAAAACTGAAGTACTACTAACCCGTTGCGTAAAAATGATTTGTTACTGCGCAGCAATTTGGCTCCCTTTAATGCCTTTACAGGATTAAATGACGAGAGGAAGAATGCAGGATAACTTCCGGACAACAGGCCCGTAATTACAGCAACGCTAACCAGGCTAATGAGTATGTTTGGCCTGAATGGATTAAATAAAATTGTTTTAGATGCCAGTTCGTTGAACAACGGCAATAACAAATACACCAGCAATATGGCAAGCAACAAAGAGATAAAAGAAAGCAATAATGATTCGGCAATAAACTGGGCGATCAATTGAGAACGCAAAGCGCCGACAGTTTTTCTTAACCCAACTTCTTTGGCACGTTTACCTGATACAGCAGTTGCCAGGTTCATGAAATTAATGCATGCAATAACGATAATGAAAATAGCTGCCAACGCAAATATCTTTACGTATTCATAACTGCCCTGCCCTTCAACATCAATTAAATAATGCGAATGCAGATGAATATCAGTCAAAGGTTGTATGGATAACGAAGCCTGTATTGGATTATGCCGCTTTAATATGGCATCTAATTGTTGGGTGATGTTGTTTAAATTAGACGCGGTTGGCTTAACAGCATCTTTCAACTGGAAATAGGTATAGACATCAAAATTATTCCATGCTCCTTCAGGATTGCTTACCTTATCATACAATTCCATCGGGATAAGCATGACAGGCTGCAAATGTGAGTTGGAAGGAATATTTTTCATTATGCCCGTAACCAGAAGATCATTGCCTTTAATACTATTATCTATATGAATTGTTTTACCTAATGCAGCGTCAACAGAACCGAAATATTTTTTCGCCATTGGTTCTGTTAGCACAACGCTGTTAGGCGAAGAAAGAACGGTCGCCGTGTTTCCTGCCAGCAGAGGATAATTGAATATTTGAAGAAAATTGCTGTCGGCATAATAGATATTCTTTTCGTTAAATTTTTGGGTTCCGACAGTAATCATTTTTTCTATTGATGCAACCCTTGTAGCGTTTTTTATCGCCGGTATTTCCTTTTTAACCGTATATGCCAAAGATGGCGGCACAACCGCAACTTCTTCAGCGCCTATTTTAGCCGTAACCCTGAAAATGAGATCAGCATCATGATTGAATTTATCATAACTCAACTCATCTGATACCCATAAAAAAATAAGAATACTACAAGCCATGCCTGTAGCCAACCCAAAAACGTTTAGCCCGGTAAAAAGTCTATGCTTTCCCAGGTTCCTCCAGGCGGTTTTAAAGTAATTTTTAAACATGCTTATGATTTATAATGTTAAGTGTTGAATGTTAAGTGTTGAATGAAGAGCAATCAATTTAACATTCAACATCTAACATTTAAAATTCAAACCAGGTTCTATTCCGTTCTTAAACTTTTCACAGGATTTGCAAACGCTGCTTTTATTGCCTGAAAACTTACCGTTAATAACGTAATTAGAATAGAAGCCGCTATCACCAATGCAAAAACACCAAAACCAATATTGATTTTGTATTCATAAGTTTTCAGCCAGTTATTCATTAAATACCAGGCAATGGGAACAGCTATTGTGCAGGCTATTAAAACAAGCACAACAAAATCTTTTGAAAGTAATTGCCAAATGCCCGGCACACTTGCTCCAAGCACTCTTCGCACACCAATTTCTTTTGTACGTTGTTCTGCCGTGTAAGAAGCCAGTCCAAACAAACCAAGGCATGAAATAAAAATGGCTATGATAGTAATTATTGCAGCGAGGTTAGCCACCAATTCTTCGTAATTAAATTTTTTGGCATACGCTTCATCCGCAAATTGATAATCGAATTGAGAATTATATTTTTCAAAAATTGGTTTGATAACATCAATCGCTTTTGACATAGAGACATTCGGATTTATCCGAACGATTAAAGCATTCACCCAGTCATTGGAAAATTTAATGATCATTGGTGCAACAGACTGAAAAGGTGATTCCATTTGCAAATCAGGCACAACGCCAATTATCGTTCTGTTTAGCCCGTTCCATTTAATTGTTTCACCAACCGGGTTGTTCAATCGCATAAGTTTTACAGCAGCCAGGTTCAGTAGAACTGCATCAGAATCGGTTGAGTAATCAGCAGAGAAATCTCTGCCTGCAATCATTTTAATGCCGAATGTTTTAGTGAAATTATATTCAGTGGCAATAGTATTTATGCCTGTAGTTTTATCAGTTGGTTTACTTCCCCGCCATTCCCATCCGTTTTGACTGCAACAGATTTCGGTTGCAGACGAATTAGATTTACATACGGAATATACAACCCCGGCAGCGAGCAAATCATTTTGCAGTGCATCAAAGCTTTTATTCATATCGGATGAATAATTCACCGATATCAAACCATTTTTATTATAACCAATCGGGCGGTCTTTTCCATGTTGTATTTGCCCGTAAATAATAACAGTGCCTACCATTAGCACAATAGCGCTTGTAAATTGTATAACGACTAATATTTTTCTTGGCAAAGAACTTCCTCTTCCCTCATTCACTTTTCCTTTTAATACTTTCACGGGATTGAATGATGAAAGATATAAAGCAGGATAACTACCGGCTATCAAACCGGTTAGTAATGTGAACGCAATTATAACAAACCAAAACAAAAGGTTAGTAACAAATAAACTCATGTCTTTACCGGTGAGCTTATTGAAGTATGGAAGAGTAAAAAATACAATGACAAGTGATAATACAAATGCAATAACTGTAATTAGCATTGATTCACTAAAAAACTGTGCGATCAATTGTTTGCGAAAGGAACCGAGTACTTTGCGGATGCCAATTTCTTTTGCCCGCTTTGATGAACGTGCCGTGCTTAAATTCATGAAATTGATACAAGCAATAAGCAATACCACGAGTCCTAATATTCCAAACAATCTTACATATTTAATATATCCGCCAACATTTTTACCGTTTTCGAAATCTGTATATAGTTTCCATTTCCGCATTGGAAATAATTCGATTTGCGGTTTAGCAGCCTGCATTGTCTTATCATCCGGAAAATGAGTCAACACAACGTCTCTAATTTTCGCATTCACAGTTTTCTCATTTGCATTGTTATTTAACTGAACAAATGTTTGCCATGAATCATTTCCCCAATCGGTTTTATAATTTTTAATACCAGGATAAATACTTGCCTGTAAGTTCCATGGTACTAAATAATCAAAGACAAAGGAGCTGTTTTTAGGTTGCTTTGCAACTACAGCTTTAACAGTGAGATTGTATGTATTATCCAGTTTTACAGTTTCCCCACTGCGTTTGTTGTATTAAAAAGTATCCGGGCGGTTTCATCAGTCAATACAATTGAATAAGGATCGTCCAGCGGATTTTTGCCGCCATACAGCACATTAAACGAAAACATATTAACGGCTTCCTCTCCAATAAAAAAGCCATTCTTCATTATTATTTTATCGCCGTTTTCCAGCGAATGCCGACCTCCTCCATCGCACATTGCCACCGATTTGATGTCACTGTATTTGGATTTCAACTCATCGCCTAATGAGAAAGGTGTAACCCAGCTTGTAGATATTTCACCTTCGTTTGATTGGTGCATGATGACCTGGTACAGTGAATTGTAATTTTTAAAATGCTTATTAGCAGAAAGTTCATCATACATCCAAAGTCCTATCAGCATAGCCACAGCCATGCCTACAGCGAGTCCGCCGATATTTATGATGGAGTAAATCTTGTTTTTAATTAAGTTTCTCCACGCGGTTTTGAAATAGTTTTTGAACATAATAAGCCGGATCTGGTTCAAAAGCACCATTAAAATGCCAGTTTATTATTTTTTGAGTATCAACTACTTAGAAATATTCCAAGAACTTAAATGGCACGTTTTTGATACAGTAGTGTTCGCTTTTGTTACAGGAATAAATTAACCTAAGCAAGTCTCAAAATTGCCTGAGACAACTCCGGCAAAGGCGTAGAAAAAGGGAACTTAGAATTAAAAAGTGCTTTATTTTTATCGCAGCCAACACCCTGTGTTGCTGCAACCTCTAAAACATTTTAATGCCATGCCTGAATACCAGGCTTAGGCCTATCCAAAATAATAAATACCCACCAACGCCTCCAATAAGTAATGCAAGAAGTATTTTGTAGAACCATTTCATGTTCTTAAACCTGCGCCATAAAAAGAATAAGGTAAAAATGGGAAATAAAGCAGCTAAAACCCACAAAACAATAGCAAGCGTATCTAAGAAATTGTCCATTTATACTTTTCGAATTTAAAAAAAATCTTTGGTTGCTGCTAACGGAGAACGTATTACTGTCAGTGCAGATATTTGTTGCGCTTCAGCTCTACTAATATACAATAGTCAAATAGAATTCTAAAGTTCAGTCCGGCTTCTTCAGTCTGAATTGCAGCAATAATAAATCTCACGCTGGGGACACAGAGCACACAGAGGTATGATGATAATTGTTTTCTCTGCGTACTCCTTAACGCTACGTGATAAATGCTTAAGGTGTTGTTTCCTTAGGGCTTGCCGGAATGAATCTCACGCTGGGGACACAGAGCACGCAGAGATATGATGATAATTGTTTTCTCTGTGTACTCCTTAACGCTGCGTGATACATGCTTAAGGAGTCGTTGCTAACTGTTCAAATTATTCAGCACAAATGCTGCCCTGTTTTCGACTGAATCATTTGGTAGTACCAGTACCTCATAATTGTGCTGTACATACCATTGATAGAGCATTTCGTAAACTTCAACGGCTTGTTTAAATGTCTGATCACGTTCTGTATCAGTTTGATATATTTCTTCCCATGGTGGTGTGATGAATACTTTGTTATTATAGCGGTGGGTTTCAGTAACGGCTTTTATTTTATCGTAGTAATTTTTGTCACAATTAAAAATTTGACAGGCGCTGTCAAGCAGTGAACGATCAAAAAATAATGTAGATGAACAATGAGTGTTTAGCATGAAGTTTGCCAGATCCTTTTCGAAGATACCTGTTGCAAAAATTAATGGCTCTGGCCTTGGAGTAAGTCCCCGTGAAAGCCGGTTTTTTATTATCTGTCTTGCTGTTTCCGGCACGAAGGAATAGCCTTTTGATGATAAGTTTTCAAGGAGCGTTGTTTTTCCACCTCCCGGCCCGCCGGTTATTATATAGAAATTCTCTTTTGTCACCATTAGACTATCCAGTAATGTCCCAGTTTGAAATTTCTTATATGTAAAAGAGAATTTCTGGTTAGTGAGGTTGTATTAATTTAAATATCTCTTAGGTATTGCAAAGTATAATGCGCCTAAAATGACACCAGAGAGAATAAGTATCCAATGTATGCCGCATAGTATTAAAAAAATAGAAATTATCCCTAAGAAACCTTTGACAATTCCTATTACATCTTTTAAAACAAGTTTCATACTGGTGTTTTTATAAATATAAATGTACTCAATAATGTCACATAATAAAAAGCCATTTCAAATTGAGACACTACTGGCTATCCTGTTATTTTTTTATTTCGTAGCGCAGTTCCACCATTCCGTTTTTGTGGGCCGTTATGTCTTTCAGGTGCAATGCCTGTTCCTGCCCTATGTGGTCAAAGAACGGTTTCCCCTCCCCCAAAATAATAGGGAGGATTGATAACCATATTTCATCCGCCA
>Ga0105237_10002375_pt1 | contig 23367 bp, 27 predicted proteins | sample KBSC24metaG_FD_81520 | JGI IMG/M metagenome (GOLD analysis project Ga0105237, IMG submission 81520) | Corn rhizosphere microbial communities from Kellogg Biological Station, Michigan, USA - KBS C2-4 metaG | ecosystem: Host-associated > Plants > Roots > Rhizosphere > Soil | place: Michigan, USA...
GGAAGTAGTCCACTTCGGCGAGCTGGCCAGGGTGCATGATCACTCGCCCAGGTCGTCAGCCAGGTCGCGGAGCTGGTTGCTGCACCAGGAGAGGTTCTGCTCCAACCGCGACTGCACGTCGCCATCGACCTGCAGGCCGAGCTCGCCGCAGCGCGTGTGGATATCGGCGATAGCGGCGCGCATCCTGGCGATGTGCGAGGCGGCTTCCACAGCGCACTCGTCGACGTCGCGCAGCAGCTGCTCAACTTCTTCACGCAGCTTGCTCTCCGGGGTATCCCGGCGCTTGTCGCGCGTCAGCTTGTTGATGCGCTGATCCTTCGCGTGGATTATCTCTTCGTTGGCCGCCTTCTCTTCTTCGTGCTCCTTGCGCTCGGCGCGCAGCGTGGCCTTGAGCTCGCGCACCGTCATGGTGTCGATATCGTCGAGCGTCAGCCCGGCGACCGTGCCGCCATCTTCCAGCTCGGCGAGCGTGTCATCGTCCTCGCTGAGCAACTCCAGCGCCTTGCTCGTGCCAAGCCCAGCCAGTCGGGGGCGATCCTGTAGCTTCGCCGCGGCCTGCATGGCACGCTGAGCAAAGCGGATGCCGAAGCCGATCTCTTCGACCGCGGCATGGAACTTCCCTTTCGGCTCGTGCTCCCGAATCTGGATCAGCAGCTGGCCGATCTCGATCAGGCGCGCTGCGCTCTCCGCCGCGTTGATCTTGATGCGCGCGATGTAGAGGTCCAGGTTGTACGGCATGTCCACGCCGAACCTTTGCTCGATGACCGCGAGGCGCTGCGCATCAGCAGCCATTGCCACGCCCGCCGCTTCGAGCTCACGCTCGTTGATGCCCTTGCTCGGCGCATCGACTTGTGCCGGCGTCAGTTGCTTGCTACTACGTGCCATGTGCTGCTCCCTGGTTTAGCGGGTGACGGTGAAACGCTGATGGACTTCCTCGACGCGGCTACGCGCTTCGCCGAGGGCATTGAGGATTCGGAGGGCGGCCTGGCCAAAGCGGGGCGTCACACGCCAGCGGCCGGATTCGAGGGTCTCTGCAAGGCCGGCCTCTTTGAGGTTGGCGAGGTCACGCGTGACGTTGCTAGCGCTGGTGCCGATGGCCTTCGCGACTTCACCGGGCGAGAGGCCTTGCACTTCGTGGCCGGTGAGCAGCATCAGCGTCTTGAGCACGCGCTGCTGCGCGTCGTTGATGTAGCGATCAGACATCGCCGTACACCTCCGACAGCCAGCGGCGGACATGCGGCACCTCGTCGATGGCCAGCGGATAGCGCGTGCCGAAGAAGCGCAGCTCGCGCACATCGGCGCCAGAGACACTGCTTTCGATCGCGAGCACAACACGGGTTTCGAGCACGAATGCGTAGGAGCGCGATATTGCTGATTGATCGGTCCACGGGACCGCGGCGTCCGATTGGCTGCTGTACAGGTGAGCGATCACGGCCTCGCCGGCAGGCGGCAGGTACGACAGCACAAGCGTCCGCCCAAGCTCGTGGCTTTCGAGAACGAGTTCGCGGACCCTGCCCGACGCGGCGGGCTGGGATAGAGAGGGCATCGTCATGACAAAGGGAGCTCCGGCTGGGATTGCCGCTCGACATGCGCACGCTCGACAGCGAGCCGATGGATGGCGGCAGTGAGGAAATCGATGGTTTCGTCGGCGGCCTTCTTGCCCTGGGCATAGGCAATGACCGCCCCCACGGCAGCGGTGCAGGCTTCCTGCAGGCCGTGGAGATCCGCGCTGGATGGCATGCGCCCGGTCGGCAGATCGATCACCAGCTTGCGCGAGCTGGCTGCGAGGTAGCCGCTGACGTAGCTGGCCCCACACGCATGCTCGAAACCTGCGATCTTCCGGGCCGGGATATTGCCCGTCGCCATCCACTTGTAGATCGTCCCGCCGTTCTCCGCGACCAGGTCGGCGATCTGGTCGACGCTCTTGCGGGCGTTGTGCTGCGCGTACGAAACGCAGCCTTCGACTGCTTCCTGCAGGGTCTGCGGGCGCCAGACCTTCCAGTTACGGGGCTTCATTGGAACCCCCGCGCTGCAGCTGGGCTCGGGCACTTCCAAACGCGAGCACGCTTTGCCCTTGTGCAATTCCATTGCGCGGGGTGAAATGAGGGCCGACCACCACCGAGGGACCGGCCGTGACGGCTACCGACTTCAACGAGCTCGCGGGGCGCACCGAGGCGTTGACCCGGGTCGTAATGCACGTGATCGCGCTGCTGGAGGACGGCGGCGTCATTGACGGCCCCGCCCTGCGCGACCAGCTGAGGACGACCGTCCTGTCGGGCGGGCCCGCGATGGACGTGGCGAACGACCGGCTTCACGGCTTGGCGGCTGCGATGGGCGCGGCGTGTGCGCGGCGCCAAGGATGGGCTGGTCGACCCGAAACCCCGCCGCGTCGTACGTGAACGAAGGCATGCGAGATTCCCCTGTGAGATACCGTTCAACCCATCACCGCCCGCAGCGCGTCGGCGCTGCGATTGCCCGTGGTCGGGCGACGGCGGTGCTTTGCTGCCGGGCCGTGCCACTGCGGCCAGAGCTCCGCCAGCGGAATTCGCGTGATCGACGCGATCCGGTTCTCGATGGCTTTGCTGCGGCTCCGGCCGTGGATCACCGCCCCCACCGTGGTGGGCTTGACGCCGCATTCCTTGGCGATCGCGCTCTGCGTGTAGTCCTGCAGCGCCAGCGCGTACTTGATCCGGGCGGGCTGCTTGAGCGTCTGTTCGGTGGTCATCGGCGGTTTCTGGCCCGTATGCGCGAACGTTCGCGCCTCAAATGTGTACCGCTAAAATGTAGTACATCTTCACGGTACATAAATGCAGTACGGCTGTCAACCTGCCGGGAGGGGATCTGATGCATCCGGCGGAAATCAAGGCGGCCCTGACGATCGCGGGCTACAAACAGACGGACGTGGCCCGGGAATGCGGGGTTGCCCCGACGACGATCGGCGCTGTGATCAACGGCCGCAGTCGCAGCGAGAAGGTCGAGAACTGGATCGCGGAGAAGATCCGCAGGCCGGTCGTGGCCATTTGGCCGCAGTGGTATGGACAAGAGACCGAGCTGGTGCTCGACGAAACGGAGCGGTCTCTCGTGCGCGCATTCCGCGAGGCATCGCCTGCATCGCAGGCGACGGCTCTGAAGGCAGTGGGGATAAGCGCCCAAACGGCAGCTGCGACGGGCGAACGGATCGTCAGTACTGGATCACATGCCCGCATAGCCGGGCGCGACTTTCACGAGGACAGCGCTCGCAAGAAGTGATGCGCAATAGGGGGGATGGAGATGAAGGCGCGATGGATTTGTGCGGTACTGGCCACTTTCGTGGCCTGCGGAGCATGGGCTGCTGATTCCGATCCGTGTGATCTTGCCAAGCATCTCGCTCAGCACCCGGAGATGAAAGCGCTGATATCCAAGGCTGGTGCTCAGCGACTTCAACAGGAGGCGGAGCTGGACTCCCTATCTCAGAAGCACCAGAGCCCTAAGGAATGGGCCTCCGCCCGCGACCGAATCCAGAGCTGTTATCGGGATGCCTATGCAGTGACGACGGGGACGCCATTGCAACCTCTGGTGCAGGACATCTACGCAAGCTGGCTCCTCTTTCATGAGCAGCCTTCCAGCCAGACCCTCCACGACCTCAATCGCGCGAACGCGAAACTGCAGGCCGTGCTAGACGCTCAGTAGTTAACGCGCGCTATCGCATGACGAGCGAGGGGAAAGAGATGAGCGAGATCCACAGCATCGGCGACGGCAACCGCACGGCAGGGCGCGACTACTACGAGAACTTGCACGTCCACGGGGTTGCAGAGAAGCCGATCGAAGGCCAAGAAATCGCTCCGTGCCGAAAATGCCAGCAGCCGATCTGGATCTACGCCACTGTTTGCCCGAACTGTGCCTACGACCCCGGCGTCGAGGCGAGGATTATCGCCGTTGAGCAGCGGGCTAAGCAGGTCGAGCTCAATAGAAAACTGCTCGCAATGCAGTTAAGGGCCTGGTCGATTCGCGCACTGCTTACCTACTTCGTCACATACCCACTTTTCGTCTGGTCATACCACCGTTCTGGCGGCGGTACGTTCGAGCTGGTCGGCGCGATCATTGGCTTCTTTTTCGTGACGGCGAGCGCCGCGGAGCTGCTGATTTGGTACAGCTACCAGATCCAGGATTCGATCGAACTCTGGCTGCGTCGGCGAGCGAAGGCGAGGTGAGCGACGCATACAGCACATGGGCTATGACCGCCCATGTTGCGATGACAATCGGATCGACCATAGGAGCTCTTGCATGTTCGATGAACTAGAAACAGATCGACTCACGCTCATCAAAGCTAACGGCACAACAGTCACGGACATTGCTGCCAGTGTGCAAGGCAGGAAGGTCTTTACATCCCGTGGAGACCTCCAGATCGAGCATGGCGACCTGCTAATCCGGCACCGGTCCAACGGCACGGAAGAACACTATCGGGTACTCGACGCGGACTTCAGTGAGGCCTTCATCGACATACCGGCGAGCTACACACTGGAAGTGGAAAAGGTGGGCGCTCCCGCACCCAGGTCGCGGCCTCAGTCGGTTACGTACAACGTGTCGGGCCCCAACGCCCGCATCAATCATCACTCGGTAGACCAGTCAACGAATGTTGTCGGCGACAACGCGGTCGTTCATGATCGTATCGCTGACCTGCGGCGTGCGGTCGAGGATGCGGGGCTTGCTGACTCTGATCGCCAAGAGGCTCTGGATGTCGTGAATCACATCGAAAGCCAATGCGGCAGTGGCACACCCAAGCGCTCCGTCGTCAAGGCAATGTTGGCGGGCCTGCCAGCGGTAGGCGACATCGCGAAGTTCGGTGTAGCACTTCTTGACGTACTGTCTTAGCAGCCATTCATACCGCAGGCGTGAAACAAGCGCCGTTATTAGCAGAAGCTAAAAGATCAGCGGACTAGCCATGCCGCCCAATAGGGCGCATGGCCACCAACTCTCCCCCCCGCGGCATCCGCAACAACAACCCCGGCAACATCCGGTGGAAAGACCCGTGGCAGGGTCTACTCCCGAAAGACCAGCGCACTGATCCGGACTTCTGCCAGTACGCCGCCCCGGCCTGGGGCGTGCGCGCGATTGCCGGCACCCTGATCACCTATCAGGACAAGTACGGCATCAACACGATCCGTGCGGCCATATCGCGCTGGGCCCCGCCGGAAGAGAACGACACCGAGGCCTATATCGCAGCCGTCTGCGCGTCGTCCAAGATCGAGGCCGAGGCACCGTTGCGCATGCACGACTTCGTGGCGCTGATGCCGCTAGTACGCGCCATCGTGCGCCACGAGAACGGCGCCGGTCCACGCGCTGGCGGCGAATGGTACGAGGATGCTGTGTACGACGAGGGGCTGCGCATGGCCGGTGTGGTGCCGGACATTCCGCCGATTCCGAAGCCCAGCCCCATCGCTGTGGCTGTCACCACGGGCGGTGTCGCCGCGGTTGTGCAGGGCTTCACGCAAGTCCAACCGGTCCTGCAGGCCGTGAGCCAGGTCAATGCCACCACCAGCGGCTGGCCGGCCTGGCTACAGATCGCAGCTGCGACGTTAGTGCTGGTGTCTCTCGGCGCGAGCGCCTATGCGTGGTGGCGCCAGCGCCGCCGGACGAAGGCGGTGCAGCCGTGAGCACGATCGTCGAGCAGCTGCTGGTGCTCGCGCTCGGGATCATCCTGGGCGTTGCCATTGCAGATCACCACTCGCTGACGCAGATCGGCGAGATGAAGGGCGACCTGGCCGTCGCCAAGACTCGCGCAACGATCGCCGAGGGAACGCTCGACGATGTGCGGAAGCAGCTGAAGCAGCGCAACGCGGATCTCGACGCTCAGCGCAACCTGACAAAGGCGGCGCTCGACCAGCGCGACGCCTTGCAGACCAAGCTCGACAAGGCCGGGCAACAGCGCCTTACGACCACCACGAGAATTGCCTATGAAACGCCTGACTGCGCTGATCTGGCTCGCATCCCTGTGTGTCCCGCTCTTGCTCAGCGGCTGTGGGGCGACGCACGAGACGATCCGGTCCCCGACCACCAGCCTCAGCCTTGACCCACCACCGGCGCCACCGGTGAAGGTCGACCGCAGCCTGACCATGCCGCTCGACGAGCCCGAACCTCCACCCATGCGCTGCACCTGGAAGGGTCAGCCCGCTGTGTGCGCTGCTGACGGCCTGGCGTGGATCGAGCGCTGGCGGTTGAAGCTCAAGAAAGCCAACGCCGATCGGGCGACGACAGCAACGACAGCAGGGGGATTCCCGTAAATGGACTGGGAAACGGCAAGGAACATCGTCACCGTGGTGACCGGCGCATCGGCCGTCATCGCCACAAGCGTGTCGGTGGCGGTGTATCGCCGTTCTCGCACCGCGGATCTGACCGGCCGGATCGAATCCGGTGATCGCGCGATCCGCAAGCACACCGACAAGGTGGTCAGCGAGATGAAGGACCGCCAAGAGCGCTTCGACGGCCGTCTCGCCGATATCGAGGACGGCATCGCCAGGATCGAGGCGGAGCAGAAGCATCACCTCACGGCCCGCGACCTCGGCCACATCCACGAGAAGATCAACCGCGTGGCGGAGGACGTTTCGGCCGGGCGCGCCGAGAGCAAGGCGCTGAATGAGCAACTGCAGGTTGTTCTACGGCATCTGATGCAGAAACAGGGCGGATGATGAACATTACCGAAGACCAGACCAAGTATCGCCGCGGCCGCATCCTTCGCATCCTCAAGGAAAGCAACGACAGCGGAGCAAGCGCACCGATGGTGCGCACGCTGGTACGCAGCTGGGGCTACAAGGCCGACGCCGATACCGTGGCCATCGATCTGGCTTGGCTGTCACGTCATGGCTTCGCCAAGCTGCGCCAGGTCGGCGACATCGACTTCGCCACGATCACCCAGTCCGGCCGAGACATCGTCAGCGGTGATCTCGACGTGCCTGGCGTGGCGCTGCTGGAGGATTGAGCATGGCACGCCGCTCCAGCATCGAACGCATGCCACGGGAGCTGTCGGAACTGTTCCACCGCCTGGTGCGCGATGGCCGGACTATCCATGAGATCACCGACAAGCTCAACGAGCTCGACGCCGAAGTGAGCAAGTCGGCCGTAGGTCGTGCAGTCAAGCAGACCCGTGATCTGATGAAGCGCTACCAGGCGGCGCAGGAAGTCGCTGGCCAGCTTGTCGAGCAGCTCGGCGAGAACCCCCGTGGTGACGTGGGTGCGCTGCTCGCCGAGATGCTCAAGACGCTGGCTTTCCAGCTGATGGCTGATATGGGCGACGAAGAGGCGGACGCCAAGGCGAAAGCCAAGCCGATGGACATCATGCTGCTGGGCAAGGCGATGGATCACATCGAGCGAGCCGGAGCCATCAGCCTCAAGCGCCGTCAGGAGATCGAGCGCCTCGTGCTGGCGAAACAGGCCAAGGCCGCCGAGAAGGTGGCGCAGAAGCAGGGCATGTCCCCCGAGCAGTGGGCCCAGATCCGCGCTGAGTTCCTTGGCATCAAGGACCAGGCGGCATGACGCCCGAGGAAAAGGAGGCGGCGCTGCAGCTGGTCGACGAGATCCAGAAGGAACGGTCCGGCCAGCAGCTGCAGGACATCCCGGCCTCGGAGATCCCGCACATCCTTCTGCCGTACCAGGTGCGCTGGCACCTCGACAAGGCGTCAGTGCGCTTCTGCGACAAAGGGCGCCGCATCGGTTTCACGTGGGGTGCATGGGCGCCGGAAGCGGTAGGCGAAGCGGCCCAGGAATCGGGTGGCATGGATCAGTTCTACATGGGCTACAACCAAGCGATGGCCGCCGAGTTCATCGGCGACTGCGCTACGTTTGCCCGTTGGTTCGGGGTGATCTGCAGCGAGATCGACGTTGGCTACGAGAAGGCCATCATCGATAACGAGAAGCGAGACGTGGTCCGCTACAAGATCCAGCTGGCCAGCGGGCACAAGATCGAGGCGCTGGCAGCGATGCCATACAACTGGCGCGGTCGCCAAGGACATGCCCGCATCGACGAGGGCGGCCATCACGAGCATCTTCCCGACGTGATCGACGGCGCGCTCGCCTACCTGATCTGGGGTGGCCGCGTGTCTATCGGCGGCACGCACAACGGCGAAGACAACCCCTTCAACGACTACGTCAAGAACATCAAGGCAGGAAAGCTGCCCTGGTCCTACCACCACACCACGTTCAGCCAGGCCGTCAAGGAAGGCCTCTACCGGCGGATCTGCCTGGTCACAAAGAAGCAATGGACGCCCGAGGGGCAAGTGGCGTTTCTCGACGAGGTGCGAAGCAAGTACGCCACCACGGAGTCGGCCGACGAGGAGCTGGAGTGCATCCCCAAGCGTGGTAGTGGCGTCTATTTCAGCCGCTTGCTGCTGGAGAAGTGCGCCGCGGATGGCCTCCAGGTCGCGAGCTACAGGAAGACAGCCGAGTTCGTGCTCGATCCTGACCGGCTGCTGGTGACGGAGAAGTGGATCGCCGACGAGCTAAAGCCCATCGTCGACGCTCTTCCCAAGGATCAGCGCACGGTACTGGGTCAAGACTTTGCCCGTGATGGTGACCTGTCCCCGATCGTGGTCGGCCAGGCCATCGCCGGAACGCATCGCTGGCGCACGCCGCTGCGTGTGGAACTGCGCAAGATCCCGTTCGACTGCCAGAAGCTCGTCGTTGGATGGCTCCTCCTCAACCTCCCGCTGTTCCACCACGCCAAGTTCGACGCACGCGGCAACGGTCAGAGCCACGCGGAAGCTGCGCTCCAGCTGCTGGGCCCGCAACGCATCGAATGTGTGCAGCTGACCGGCGGCTGGTACGACCTCTGGTTCCCTCGATATCACCAGGCCTACGAAGACGGTGACCTGGAAACGTTCGGGGACGAAGACTGGATTGCGGACCATCGCAGCGTCGTTCTGGCGAAGGGCTCCCCGCGGATGAGCGAGGCACGCACCAAGGGAACTGATGGCGGCGATCGCCACGGAGACACGGCTGTCGCGGGAGCGCTCATGTGGGCCGCAGCGCGCCAAGAAGGAGAACCCGCCGCCGGCGAGACGGTGGACCCCGAGCGCGACACCTACGCCTCCGATCGGTTTGCCGGTCGATCGCGCAGCGCGATGTTCGGCCGAAGAGGCCGATGAACCAAACGCCCGTAGCGCCCCGCGCGAGCGACAAGGCATGCGGATGGACGTGCAGGCGACCCAACGGGCGCCACGAATTTTCAGGAAAAGTCTATGAGCACCATCTGGTCGTCATTGAAGGGGCTGTTTGCAGCCAATCCCTCCGCCGAGCCGGAAAAGGTCGTCGAGAAGCCCCTCCGCGAAGCGGCAGGGGCGAACGCTCCCGATGCCGATGAGGACCAGTGGCGTCGGCTGACGGGAGATGCGCAGCGTGATCTCGCGCCGATGACACAGGACCGGATGCTGAAGCTCGCCGAGTACATGTGGCAGACGAACGTCCTGGCCAACCGCCTTATCGAGGTGCCGCTGGCCTATCTACTCGCTAGCGGCGTGAAGCTGCGCATAGACGACGACGATGCGCAGGCCGCCATCGACGCGCATTGGCATGATGGCCTCAACGCCTGGGACATCAAGCTAACCAAGCGTGCCCGCGAACTCAGCATGTTCGGCGAGCAGCTCTGGCCCATCTTCCGCAACGATGCCACCGGCTTCGTGCGTCTCGGATATCTCGACCCTGCGCTGATCGGCACGGTGGTCACTGATCCGGACAATCGCGAGCAGCCGATCGGGATCGTTATCAAACCCGATAAGCGCGGCGTGAAACGGCGCTACCGCGTCATCGTCAACGTCCCGGAAACCGCCTTCACGAAGGAAACCCAGGAGCTGCGGAAAACCTTCGACACCGGGGACTGCTTCTACTTCAAGGTGAATGACCTGGCCTCCGCCAGCCGCGGGCGGAGCGACATCCTGGCCCAAATGGATTGGCTCGATGCCTATGACCAGTTCCTGTTCGGGGAACTGGATCGCGCGTCATTCCTGCGCGCTTTCGTCTGGGACGTGACTGTGACTGGCGCGAACAAGGATGAGGTAGAGGCGCGGGCTAGGAAGATCTCGGCGCCGAAACCTGGCAGCGTGCGTGTCCACAATGAAGCAGAGAAATGGGATGCCATCGCGCCCGAGCTGCAGGCCGCGGACTCGTCGGCGGGTGCCAGGCTGTTCCGAAATCACTGTCTGGGCGGATCTACGTTTCCGGAGCATTGGTTCGGAGGTGCGGAGAACGTCAACCGCGCGACCGGCCAAAGCATGAGCGAGCCCACGGAAAAGGTTCTGGCTCTACGGCAGACCTACCTCGGCTACATGCTGGCTGAAACTGCGCGCTACGTGGTTCGGGCCCACTGGAGTCTGCTGGATGAGGAGCTGCCCAAGGACAAGGCGAAGATCCTTGCCAGCGTCCGAGCGGAATGGCCGGAGATGACCGCCAAGGACACCACGAAGTACGCGGCGGCGCTGCAACAGGCGGTGGTGGCCGTGCTCGGGCTGCTCGATGCCGGCCTCATCACCAATGAAACAGCCTTGCGCCTAGTGGGAACGCTCGCCGAACAGCTGGGGGTGGAGATCGACGCTGCCGTGGAGATCGAGAAGGCCCAGAAGGAGCTTGCGGACCGCGGCGGCAAAGAACTCGAAGGCATTCCGCTAACCAAGCAGCCCAGCGCCGCGCCGGCTCCCGCACCGATCCCGGGCGACCAGTTGGCCGACGCCTGATGGACGCCGAAGAGCGCGCAAAGCGCTTTGCTCGCGAGGTAGAACGCCAGCAGGCCAATCTACCGCGCATCCAGAAGAACACCCTGCAGGAAGTGGTTCGGCAGTTGGAGCAAGCCGAACGGCATGTCACGGAGCTTCTCCAGAGCAAGCCGACCGATTCCGCCCAGCGCCGTCTCCGTGCTCTGCAGAGGGAAGTAGAGCGCGTGATGGAAGACTTCCGCCAGGCTTCCACGTCGTCGGCGATCGCGGGCGACCAAGCGGCCTGGTCAGCGGGCCAGCAGACCATCGTCGCGCCGTTCGGTGCCGCAGGTGTCTCGCTCTCGGGGCAGCGGATCGACGCGCGGGCGCTGATGGCCAGCCAGCAGTTCCTGACCACGCGAATCGAAGCCATCTCGGTGCGCGGGCTCAATCGGCTCAACAGCGCGCTGATGCAGAACGTGGCTGGCGTCGAATCGCTAGGTGACACGATCACCGCAGTGCAGCGCATCCTGGGCGGTGCCCCCCGCGCCGACGCCATGAGAGTTGTGTACACGGAGATCGGCCGCGTGCATTCCATCGCGCAGCACGAGCGCCTGCAGGAGGCAGGGCACATCGTTCCCGGCCTGCGCAAGCGCTGGCTCAAGAGCGGCAAGCGCCATCCGCGCATGGACCATGTCCGCGCGCACAATCAAATCGTGAGGTTCGACGAGCCATTCCTGGTTGCAGGTGAGCGGCTGATGTTTCCTCGCGACCCGAGTGGAAGCGCCGGCAACACGATCAACTGCGGCTGTCTCTCCGCGCCCGTGGTAGATGGGTCAAGTTTCGGGTTGGGCTCCGTTCGTATCGATGACGACGGCGCAGCCCGCATCGAGTCGCGAGCTGGCGGGATGATTCGCCAGCTACCGTGATAGGCTGACTCCAAGCCCGCCGCGATCCCTGTCCGGTGGGCTTTTTCGTTAATAGCCTGCGCTAAAAGAATCGCGAGCACCTACTCGCCACGATGTCACCGTCCGAGGCACAACCTCAAACACGGTGACGCTATGTCCAAGCGGAACAAGGGCGCCAGTGCGACTGGCGCCAAGATCGCTCTCAAGCCGGCCGACCAGGTCAAGGACCAGGTCGCCGCCGACATCTCCTCCAACGACACTGACGCGACTGCGGGCAATCCTCCGTCTGCTGGTACCGGCGGCACCAACCTGGGCGGCGAGCTGACCAACGTAGCGAGCGCTACGGCCTTCGCCGACAATGCTGACATCGCCGCAGGTGACCTGCCGTCTGCACGCGCCGATGACGACGCGCGCCTCAGCGAGTTCTGGCCGGTCGATGGTCAGGTCGTGCTCGACCAGATTCCCGAAGAGTGGCGCGACGAGATCGCCGAGGCTATCGGCGTTCCCTTCGACCACATCATCTCGATGCGGATCTACCCGGACCGCCTGGTTGCGGTGATCCACACCGACACCGACGCCTTCAAGCGCGAGATCCTCCGGGGTGATGCGTGAGCCGCCCCAAGGTTCCGAGAGAAGGCATCACCGGTGATGCGCTGCGCGAGGCGGCCGCTACCGAGTTCGGCCAGGTCCGCGACCTCCTGCAGAGTGCGCTCCGCGGCAACTACGGCCTCGGCCAGAACGACTGGGTGTGCATGCTTGCCGTCTACCCGGACAAGGTCGTCGTTCAGCGCGACGGTAAGCAGTTCGAGTTCACCTACGCGATCGACGACAGCAACGTGGTGACGCTCGGTGCGGCCGTGGAGGTGAACATGACTCCCGTGCCGGTGGCGATGCGCGAAGCCGCTGCCACGGAGAACAGTGCCGTCTACAACCTCGTCTATGCGGCGATTCGTAAGGTCAACTCGAATATCTACGACATCGTGGCCATGTACCCCGACCGCGCGGTAGTGCGGGGTGAAGGCGGCCGCCAGTACGCGTACCCGTTCACGATCGACGACAACAACCAGGTGCAGCTCGGCTCGCCCTACGAAGTCGTCTCCACGCACGTTGCGGCCAACGCCGCGCCCATGCGTGAGGCTTCCGCACACAATGACCCCAGCGCCGCGGCGGCGGGCACCGGACAGAAGACCAACAACTCCGGTACGGGCGACGACATCGCCCATCTCCAGAACCAAGGCATGGTTTCGCATGCCGTCTTCCTGGAGGCCCTGAAGGGCGATGACGGCCAGCCCCAATCCCGCTACCTCGTGCGCATCATTCGCGCCGGCACCTCCCTGAACCAGGTGACCTATCCCGCGACGGTGCTGCGGGAGGCTACGCCGCTTTTCAACGGCGTGCGTGTCTTCGTCAAGAGCGACGAAGACCACCTCAAGGGCAAGGGGAAAGACTTCCGCCAGCTGGTGGGCAAGCTCAGCGGCGCGAAGTTCGTCGAGTCCGGTGGCGGCGAGATCCAGGCGACGCTGGATGTCCTCGATTCCAGTGATGTCGCCAGCAAGCTGCGCGAAGCCGTGCAGCGAGACATGACGGATCTGTTCGGGCTGTCGATCGATGCATCCGGCACGTCCAAGAAATCCGGCCAGCTCCGCGAAGCCACCCGCATCACCAAGGTGGATAGCGTGGATCTGATCATCGAGCCCGGCGCCGGTGGGCAGTTCATTCGATTCGCCGAAGCGGCGGCCAACCAAGAGGAAGACACGATGCTGCGCCAGCAGATGCTTGATGAAATTCGCCGCCGCGACGCGTCGCGGGCGGACAACCTGGTCAATGCGACCGATGAGGCGATCCTGACCGCGTACCGCGAAGCCGTGGCGGCGGCCAGCAACGGCGTTACGCCCGAGCAGCTGCAGGACGCGTTCCGCATGGTCGAGGCGCGCGCCGAGGCCCGTGTGTCGATCGCCGCCAGCCGCCTGCCGGCGCCTTTGCAGGAGCGCTTGACGCAGCGTTTCACGGAAGCGGCGAGCTTTACCGCCGAGGATGTGACGAACGCGATCGAGGCCGAACGCCAGCTGCTCGGCCGCCTGGTCGAAGGCGCCCAGGTGCGTGGCCTGGGCGACCTCACCATCGAAATGGGCGAAGGCCGCGCGGAAAAGGTCCAGAAGATGCTGGACGAGTTCTTCGATCGCTCCAGGGGCAGCCGCCTGAGCTTCCGAGAAGCCTATGTCGAGATCACCGGCGATCGCCACGTCACCGGCCTGATCCAGAACTGTGACGAGGGCCGCCTGCGCGAGGCCGCGGGTGAGCGCAACTTCCGCGAAGCCGTGAGTTCCGCGACCTTCGGCAACATCCTGGGCGATTCGATCACCCGCGCCATGATCCGTGAGTACGGCGCTGGAACTGCCTACCAGGACTGGCGCTGGATGTGCGACGTCGTTCCGCTGACGGACTTCCGCGAGCAGCAGCGCACTCGCATGGGTGGCTACGGGAATCTGCCGGCCGTGGCCGAGAACGGCCCGTACGCGGCGCTGCAGTCCCCGACGGATGAAGTGGCCAAGTACAAGGCCACGAAACGCGGCGGCATCGAAACGCTCTCGCTGGAGGCCATCGCCAACGACGACGTCGGGCTGATCCGCCGTATTCCGCTGGCGTTGTCGACCGCCGCGGGGCGCACGCTCTACGAGTTCGTCTACGGCTTCCTGGACACCAATCCGGTCATCTACGACGGCGTGGCGCTGTTCCATGCCACGCACAACAACCTGGGCACCACCGCTCTCACCGACGCCAGCTACAACGCCGGGCGCCTGGCGATCCGGCAGCAAACCGAGAAGGACAGCGGCAAGCGCCTGGGCCTGTCTCTGCGCCACCTGGTGATCCCGGCGGAGCTGGAGGAAGGTGCGTACGACATGTTCCGCCGCGATACCAACCTGGACGCAAGTTTCACCCAGACCAGCAAGCCGACCGTCCATGTGGTCGATCACTGGACCGATACCAACAACTGGTTCGGTGCCTGCGACAACTCGCAGTGCCCGCTGATCGAAGTCGGCTTCTACGGCGGCCGCGAAGATCCCGAGCTGTTCGTGCAGGATCTGCCCACCCAGGGCTCGCTCTTCAGCAACGACCAGATCAAGTACAAGATCCGGCACATCTACGGCGGTGTCGTCCGCGACTTCCGCGGCTGGTACGGCGCCATCGTCGCCTGATCTCCCGAGTGCGCGACCGGGCCAAGGATGGCCCACCTTCTCCCCATACCGAGCCGACATGAGCCTTGCCGACTACCAGCTGCTGGTGGATGACCTGGTGCGCGACCGCGACCAGGTGATCGCCCCCGCTTCACGCGACATCGCCATCGGTGCGGCCGTTCTGCAGTACTCCGCCGATCGTCCGCGGGATGTTGTGGTCGACCTGATATCGACCGGCGGCGCGCGCCTCGCGTTGCCGGCCGGCTGGGTCACCGACTTCTCAACCCTGCAGTCCATCGAGTACCCCGTGGGCCAGCTGCCCACCGCAGAGATTCCGCTGTCCGACGTTCGCCTGTACAGGGCACCGGACGGCACTGATCTGATTCTGCCTGTCGATCTCCGTGACGCTGAAGTGGTGCGCATGACGTACAGCGCACCTCACAACGTCGACAGCAACGTCGACACCATCCGTGTCTCACATCGTCAGGCGGTCGCCAGCTACGCCGGGATGATTCTGTGCGGGCAGCTCGCTGCCTACTACGCCAGCGAGAGCGAGCCGACGATTCAGGCCGACACCGTGGACCGTGCGAACAAGTCCGCGCTCTTTCGCGCTCGCGCGAAGGACCTGCAGATGGCCTACAACTCAGTCATCGGCCAAGCCCCCAGCGATCGCCAGCAGGCTGCAAGCGTGACCGTGGATGTGCGCCGGGACGACTCGCTCGGGCTCCGGCGCCTGTTCCACCCGCCGGGCACCTGGCCGCGATGAACATCGTCACCGACACCTCGCAGATCTCGCAGCTGGCCTCGCTGTGGCAGCAGGCGCCTGACATCACGCGCGAGGAAATGACCCGCTCTGTAACCGAGGCGGATCTGCTCGTCCAGGGTGAGCTGATGCAGGTTCTGCCGAAGGGCGCGGGTGGCCTGCACGGCGCCGGCCTGGTCGGCACGCTGTTCACCGAAGAGCGCGCGCTGGCCACCAACGTTATCGGCCTGACGGCCACGAAGGAACCTTACGCCGAGTACGTCGAAACCGGCACTCGCCCGCACATGCCGCCGCTGCAGCCGATTGAGGACTGGGTGCGCTCCGTGCTGCACCTGGGCGGCGAGGAGGCCAAGAGCGCCGCGTACGGCATTCGCTGGAAGCAGTACCACGAAGGCACCAAGGCCAACCGCGGCTGGGAGAAGACCTACCGCAAGACGCTGAAGGCGATCTACACGAAGTTCGATCAGGCCGCGCAGCGCATAACGCTGCGCCTGGCTGGAGGTGCCCGATGAACCCGAACGAGGTGACCGCGGCCGATATCCGCGAGGCGATCGCCGCCACCCTTCGGGCGATCCCGAGCATCGGCATGGTCCAGGACTACGAGCGCTACGCGAAGGCGATGGATCAGCTTAAGGCTCTCTACGTCGCCGACGGCCAGCTGCGTGGTTGGTTCATCCGCAGGGAGAAGCTGACCGAGCAGGGGAAGATCCAGCCCAGCAGCGTGGAGTACACCCGCTGGCGCATCCAGGGACTCATGGCCATCGACGACGAAGCCAAGAGCGAGCTGACGTTCGACAGCCTCGTCGAGGCGGTGCGCACTGGCTTTCGCCGCAACGACACCCTCAACGGGACCGTCGCGCAGTGCTCGCTTCCGGACGGCAGCGCCTCCGGCATCCAGATCGATGATGCCGGCCCGGTGATGTTCGCCGGGGTGCTCTGCCACGGAGCGCGTCTATCGCTCAACACCGTTCGCTACCTGAGGAACTACCCATGACCACCGAGTACCGCGATCGCAAGGGAAAGCTGTTGCGTGTGGACCACGGCACGCGACTGCAGCCGGACCTGCCGAACGATCCCGCCATCCCCGAACCGCCGCCGGCCGTGCCGGCCGATGAAACCGCGCCGGACGCCGGCCACCAGGAGCCCTGACCATGTCCCTCAAGAGCAAAGCCCTTCTCGTTCTGGCGATCGCCGAACTGGTTTATGGAACCGACCCGACGCCCACCGGCGCCAACGCGATCCTAACCAGCAATGCCCAGCTCAGCCCGCTGGAAAGCAGCACGGTGGCGCGAAACATCGATCGCCCGACTTTCGGCGCCGACCAGCAGCTGCATGTCGGCGTGCATGCCATGCTGACCTTCGAAGTCGAACTCGTCGGCAGCGGCACGCTGGGAACGGCTCCCGCCTGGGGCAAGTTGCTCAAGGCGTGCGCTTGCAAGGAAACGATCGTCGCGGCGACGTCCGTCGTCTACACGCCGCAGACGGACAGCACGGAATCGCTGACGCTGTACTTCTTCCTCGACGGGCAGCTGCACAAGCTGCTGGGAGCCCGCGGCACGTTCACGCTGACCGGCGACAGCCAGACCATTCCCAAGCTCAAGTTCACCTTCACCGGCCTCTGGGTGGAACCGTTGAGCCAGGCTGCGCCGACCGCGCTCGCCGGCTGGGATGCCTTCCAGATCCCGGACCCGGTGACCTTCGACTACACCCCGACCGTGCAGCTGCACGGCCTCGCCAGCGTGTTCAAGAGCTTCAGCTTCGACCACGGCAACCAGGTCACGTACTTCGACAATCCCGGCGAGCGGAAGGTCGAGATCACGGATCGCGACAGCAAGGGTTCGGTCTCGATCATCGCGCCGAAGCTCAGCGACCGGAACTACTTCGCCATCGCCAAGGCGAACACGCTGGGTGCACTTTCGTTCGTCCACGGCATGGACGACAACAAGCGCGTCGCGCTGGTCTCCCCGCGCGTTCAGCTGCTGCAGCCGAAGTATGGCGACGACCAGGGCCGCGCCACCCTCGAAGCCAATCTCTCGTTCGTGCCGACCAATGTCGGCGACGACGAGTGGCAGCTTCGCCTCGAAGCCGCGTAACCCGCGGCTTCGCTCCCCCGCAACCTCGTTTCACCACACGCAAGGACCACACGCATGTCTCTCAAAGTCAAACCCGTCAACACCTACAAGGCCCGTATCGAGGTCACCCTCGCCGATGGCGAGCAGGGCGATTTCTCCGCGGAGTTCAACTACCTCACGCGCACGCAGCTGGACGAGCTGCTCGCCGAGAACCTGCGCGACGCAGAAGTGATCGATCGCGTCCTCGCCGGTGCCATTGGCATCTCTGACGAAGATGGCAATGCGCTGAGCCCGGAGGCCGCCAAACTCCTCGTGAAGGAAAACATCGCGCTCAGCCAGGCCGTCGTGCGGGGCTTCTTCGTGTCCATCGGGGGCGCGCCCGCAAAAAACTCCAAGACGTCGCCACAGCGCTGACGCTGCAGCGCGGGTCGGTTGAGGACTCAGCCAACCCGCTTGCCGATCAGCTCAGGGCGGCCGGCGCGCCGGCCGCCCTGGTCGAGAAGGCACAGCAGCGAATGGAAAGTGGTGACGAAGTAATCGAAGTTCTTCGGCGCAACCTCAGCACGCTTCGGACCTACGAGCGCTGCCACCTTATGTACATCGCCGGCATAAACGGCGCCATCTGCACCGGCGTCACCGCCCTGGAGATCCAAGCCGCTCTACAGCTGCAGGGCATTCCCCAAAAGCGGTGGCCGCGCATCAGCGAAGGCGTGCAGCTCATGGCTCGTACCGCCGCCGAGCTGATCAACCGCAAGAGCTAGAACTGCAGAGGTGGCAAGGTGACCGATTACGTTGTCGGCATACGGATTACGGGTGACGGACGCATCGCGGTCCAGGCGATGGATCAGACCGCTGCCGCTGGCCGCAACATGGGCGCCGCGCTCACCAGTGCGTCGTCACAGGCCTCGCGATCACTGGGAGATACCGAGGCTGCGGCCCTGCGCGTGGATGCCGCGCTCGGCCGCAGTGTCGGGACGATCGCCCGCTGGGGCGGTGCGCTCCTGGCCCTGCGCGAACTGCGCGACTTCTCCAACGATGTCGTGGAGTCCAGCAGCAAACTCGCGGGCTGGACGTTTGGTCTGCAGGCGGCGACCGGCTCAGCCGCCGGTGCCGCGGAAAGCCTGACGTTCATCCGCTCCGAAGCTAATCGCCTCGGCATCGAGCTCGACAACTCCGCCAGCGTCTTCACGCGTCTCACCGCGGCGACTAAGGGAACGGAGCTGCAGGGCGTCAAGACCCGCGAGATCTTCACCAGCGTCGCCGAGGCCGCGCGTGCGTTGCATTTGAGCGGTGCCGAGACTGGGCAGGCGCTTCTGGCGCTCGATCAGATGATGAGCAAAGGCACCGTCCAGGCGCAGGAGCTCAAACTGCAGCTTGGCAACGTGCTGCCTGGTGCCGTCCACGTGCTGGCCGAATCGCTGGGCGTATCCACGGCCGAGCTGGACAAGATGATGGACAGCGGCCAGGTGCTGGCTGCAGATGCACTGCCGAAGCTCGCCAAGAAACTGGACGAGATCTATGGCAAGGCAGCCAGCGAGGCAGCGAAAGCACCTGCAGCGGAGATCCAGCGCCTCAAGAACTCCGTGCTGGAACTGGAAGCTGCGATCGGTGATGCCGGCTTCATGGGGGCGTTGGCCGGTAAGGCACGCGCGCTCACGGAGGCGCTGACCGACCTGACGAAATCTGGCGGATTGGACTACCTGGTCACTGGTTTTCAGGCCGTGACCGCGCTGGCCACGGCCAACGTGCTGGGCGACTACCTGTCGAAGCTCGGCGCGCTCACGGCGGGGCTTACCGCGAAGGCGCAGGCGCAGCGGGAGTCGATCCTGACCGAGCAAGCGGCCGCCTCGTCGGAACTGGAGCTGGCCCGTGCCACGCAGCTGCAGACTGCTGCTGAAGTCGAGAACGCAGAGGCTCGCTTGGCCTCAATCCGCGTGCGGCTTCAAGAGAACGAGATCGTCAACGCGGCGGCGGCCGGAGAGATCGCAGCCGCGACTGAAGTTACCGCAGCCATGCGCAGCCAGGTCACCGCGGCAATGGCTATCGTCGAAGCCAACGCCGCGCGCAGCGCGAGCTGGGTGGAGGCCTCGACCACGATGGCAGCTGCGCTCGCCGCTGACACGCGATCGCTGGCTCAGGCAGAGGCGACGCTGAACTCGTTCACGGCAGCCGAGATCCGCGCGCTCGAAGCGATGCGCCTTCGTGAAGCTGCCCAAGAGGCCAATGTGGCATTGGCCAGGCAGGAAATCCTCGTCCAAGCCGAGCTGACCACGGCAAAGAATGCGTCGACCGCCGCCGCAGCTGCAACGGAGGTGGCCGAGGCGCGCCTGGCCAGCTCGCTGAAGCAGACCAGTTTCGCCATGCAGAGCTTGAGCAAGGTCGGCGAGACGCTGCTCGGCCTGCTTGGCGGGTTGCCTGGGGTGTTCCTGCTTGCCGCTGGTGGTTTGCTGTATCTCACCTCGCGGCAGACGGAAGCTGAGAAGGCGGCAGGTGATCTTGCCGACACCACCGAGCGCCTGGCCAACGCCCACGACATGGTGACGGAAGCTGCCATCAAGTCCGCCCGAGCCCAGCTCGAAGAGCAGAAGACCATCCTGGCCAACGCCAAGGCGACGCTGGATGCCAACCTCTCCTGGCAGCGAGCGGCAGGATCTGCCTCGGCGATGGACGCAGCAGACATGCAGGCCGCGCGTGCTGCTGATGGCCTGATCAGGCTGCAGGCTGCATACAAGAGCCTGGAAGACCAGGTCACACGAAGCGTGATCGCCAAGGCGTTCCAGGACAACCTGGATTTCCTCAACGCCGGCGCGCAGCAGGCAGCGGCCAGCTTCGACCAGCTGCGCGAGAGCCTGAAGAAGCAGAACGCCACACTCGCCGAGCAAGTGGCCACGTTCGGCAAGGGCAAGGCCGCCCAGGTGGAGTACGCCCGGGATACTGCCATCGCAGCGGAAGCTGCCAAGGGCGACACGAACGAGACGAAGGCCCGCATCGCGACCCTGCAGGCGATGTACACCCCTCTGGTGGAGAACGCTAAGAAGCTCGATGCGCTCACCGCGGCGCAGAAGGCCAACACGCAAGCGAAGAAAGACGCCAAGAAGGAGACTGCCGACGAGCTCAAGCGGACCAACGATATCGCTGCGGCCTACGCGAAGCTGGCCGATATCACCGATACGTTGAGCGGAAAGAACGCCGACCCTGTCAGCCGAGCCTGGGCCGACAGCGCCAAGTCGATCCGCGATATCGCCGAAGAAGGCGGCAAGCTGATCAAGAACGGCGTTGACGAGAGCATCGTGCAGCAGCAAGTGGCTCAGGCGGTCGACGTCGCCACTGCGGCACGCAACCGCGCGATCGTCGCCGCTCAGCGAGAGATCGATGTTGCGGGCCAGATGATCAAGCAGATGCAGGAAGAGGCCCAGATCTCTCTGCTCAGCGAACGCGGTCAGGCCATCGCTCGCGCCGGGATGGAGGCCGAGCAGAAGCTGCGTGAGAAGAACCTCGGCTTGTCTGAGGATCAGATCGCCATCGAGCGGCGACGTGTTGAGGCGGTGGCTGCCACGACCTACGACCTGCAGCACGCAGCTGAGCAGCAGCGCCAGATCATCCAGGAGACCAATGGCTACCTGGAGAATGGTCTCGGCTCCTTCAGCCGTGCCTGGGGCGACATGCTGTCGCGGCGAACCCACGACTGGAAGGATTTCACCGGCAATCTGAAATCCATTTTCCAGCAGACCATCAGCGACCTGATCGCGCAGACGCTTCGGCTGCAGGTGTTCGGCCCACTCCTTCAACAGCTGCTGGGAAGCATCGGCATCAATTCTGGCGGTGGGAGTGGATTGCTCAGCTTCCTGCCCAGCTACTACGGCAGCGGCGGCAACATCATTGGCGCCGCCGGATCGCTTGGTGGTGATGGTGGCGCGGCCGCTGGTGGCAACAGCTACGCCGGCTATCTGCAGAACGGCCTTCAGGCGTATCGCGCGTACAACTTCCTCACCAACGGGAGCCTGGCTTCGTTGTTCGGGGGCAGCGGCAGCGGTGTCACCGGATCGCTGGCCAGTGGCTACGGCACGGCGGCCAGCGCGGCGCAGGCGAATGTGGCCAGCTACGGTGCGTCCCCCAGCATCTACGGGAACATCGGCAATTTCGCTGGCGGCACGCCCGCCTACAGCCCCCTGGGCGGCACGTTCGGTATCGGCGGCTACGCTGCGCCCTGGGCGAGCGCTGGTGGCGGCCTGCTCGGCCTCTACTACGGCCTGCAACGCGGAAGCGGCGGCTTGTCGACAGTCGCCAGCGGCCTGAGCTATGGCGCACTGGGCGCTGGCCTGGCGGGCACCGCGTCGGGCCTCCTCGGCGGCGCCTCGCTGGGGTCCGCAGCGGGCGGTGCGTTCGGCGCCGCGGCAGGAATGAGCTGGATTCCCGTCGCCGGTTGGACGCTTGCCGCGCTCGGTGCGATCGACGCCGTTTCTGGCGGCAAGCTCTTTGGTACCAAGTACCAAGCACAGTCGTCGGACAGCTACCTCAACATCGGCCCGAACGGCGGCGACGCGACGCAGTTCGTCAATGAGAAGAGGCAAGGTGCGTTGTTCTCCGGTGCGAAGTACCGGACCAAGCAGGTCGCCGCGAGCGCCGAGCTGCAGCAGGCGGCGGATTCGCTGTACGACAGTGTCCGCAAGAGCATGGTCCAGGGCGCACGACAGCTGGGCGTCGACGTGCCGGCCGTCATCAACGCCAGCCTGCAGACCCATTACGACGTGAAGAAGAAGACCAGCACCTATCTGGTCGACTACCTGGGCGCGACCTGGCAGGAGGCAACCGCGGACGCGGCGGCCAAGCGCATCGGCGCCGAAGCGCTTGTCGCCACGGTCGCCGCCAGCGCCGGCAATGTTGTGCAGCAGATTGCCCAGCAGTTCCGTACCAGCGCGGACACCTTGGCCGACGCTGCGCAGACCATGCTCGCGGCGCAAACGGACATCGTGAAGGGCAACAGCCTGCTCGCGCTGGGCAGCTCGGCGAACCTGGCGGAGGTGATCGAGTTCACCCGCGAGCTGCAGAACGAAGGCGAGAGCCTGGCTGAGACGTACTCGCGCCTGCAGCAGGCTTCCCAGGCCTACGTGCAGTTCGTGGGCCAGTTCAAGCAAACCGGCACCGGCTTGGGTAGCGTCCTGCAGGGCATCGCCCAGCAGATGCAGGCCAATATCGATCAGGCCAATCAGCTCGCCCAGGCAGCCGGCCTGCAGGGCGCGCGCGAGGAGGACCTGACCAACATTCACCGCTACGCCGCTGAGCAAGCGGCGGACGCGCTCGCCAAGCTCAGCACCGCTGCGCAGGATCTCGCCACGAAGCTATATAGCACCACGGGCACCACACTCGCTGCAGTCCAGGCGCAGATCGACAAGGTGCAGAGCAAGCTGCAGAGCGCCACGCAAACGGCGCTGAGTGACTTGTCTCCGCTCAGCGCCAAGGAAAAGCTCGATGTCGCGCTGAAAGGACTACGCAGTGGCGTCACGAACGCAAGCGACGTGCTGCAGCTCGGCCGTCAGCTCTATGCGAGCGGCGCCGACTACAACGCGCTCTATGCCAAGGTGATGGAGATCAGCGGCCAGCCGGCCACCGTCGGCGACCTGACGACGCAGCTCGGCAACTACAACGACCTGGTCGGCAAGCGCGACCAGCTGCAGGGCCAGGCTGATGCGATGGCGCGCTTCTCCGACGCCAAGACCCTCGCGCAGTACGTGGCCGACATCTCGACGGCGCACGGCATCAGCTACACCGAGGCCGCCAACGGCCTGGGCTTCA
>Ga0105237_10002376_pt1 | contig 23365 bp, 11 predicted proteins | sample KBSC24metaG_FD_81520 | JGI IMG/M metagenome (GOLD analysis project Ga0105237, IMG submission 81520) | Corn rhizosphere microbial communities from Kellogg Biological Station, Michigan, USA - KBS C2-4 metaG | ecosystem: Host-associated > Plants > Roots > Rhizosphere > Soil | place: Michigan, USA...
GAGAACGAGTCGACCCCGGGCCTCAATCAAAACGGCGGCAAGCTGGTAACCAACCTCGAACAGTATATGGGCTCCAACACTCGTACGCTTTCGCCATCGGCCGTCACCGAAACGCGCTTCGGCTACACGCGCTTCTACAACTCGGTGGGAACGCTTCTCGCTTTCCAGCGCAACGTGGTGGATGAGTTGGGAATACCCGGCCTCAAGGGCGGCGATCCGGTTTCCTGGGGCATCCCGTCGATTGGAATCCCCAACTACACCGGCATCGGTGACAGTACGGATGGCCCGTTCGAAAATAAGAACAGCTCGCTGCAGTTTCTCAACAATACGTCCATTACGCACGGCAAGCACTCTTTCCGCTTCGGTGGCGAAGTGCGTAAGGACCAGTTCAACCAGGTGGGTAATCAGTTCGGTCGCGGCAGTTTTACCTTCGCCATCACTCCGACGCAGGATCCGCGCGCGCTGACTGCGGGGTCGGGCCTTCCCGCGCAAGGCGATGCCTTCGCATCGTTCCTGCTTGGCAATGTCACCTTGACCGAAGTCGCCGCCCAGATCGCAGCGGCCCAATTCCGCGCCACAAGCTTTGCACTGTACGTGGATGACGCCTGGAAGATCAGCCCCCGGTTGACGCTCTCCCTGGGCCTACGCTATGAGAACACTCCGCCATGGGAAGACATCTCGGGCAACCTCACCACCGTCTTCTTTAACGCGTTCGACAACACTCCGAACGTCGTCGACTCGAGTCGTTATCCGGTCTTCCTGCGCCAGGGTAAGAGTTCGGGCGATCCCTACGCCGGTCTGCGAGTGCGCTGGCCCAACATCCCCCTGGTACAGGATGGCCGCCTCGGCGACCGTCTGGTGAACCGCGACAACAACGATTTCGCACCGCGCATCGGAATCGCTTGGAGCCCGACCTCGAAGTGGGTTGTCCGTACCGGAGCCGGTATGTTCTATAACCAGGACCAGGGCAATCCGCGTTTCGACGTCGCGCGCAATGCTGCCGGCCGCACTCGCAACGACGACAATCCCGATTTTCCCTCGGAGACCTGGGCGAATGGCGCAGCGGCGCTGAACGGTTCCGTTGCCAATATCCTGACGCCGCAGGCCTTCTCCAACAAGTTCGATCGCCGCACGCCTTACTCGATCCAGTGGGTTTTCAACCTGCAGCGGGAACTGGGCAAGAATCTCGCCTTTGAGGCCGGCTATCTGGGATCCGTCAGCCGCCACCTCGAGTCTTACCGCGGGGTAAGCGCGGCGGTACCTGGACCCGGAACCGTTGCCAGCCGCTCCCCCTATCCGAATTTCGGACTGCTCGTGCTCGTCGAAGATGGCGGCCGTGGCAACTACAACTCGCTGGGCACCAAGCTGACCAAACGCTATTCGAACGGCTTGACCGCGCTGGTATCGTACACCTGGTCGAAATCGATCGACACCACCAGCGGAATTCGCACCTCGGATAGCGACTCGTTGTTCTCGCAGGATGGACGCTGCATGCTATGCGACCGCGGTCTTTCGGCCTTCGACAATCGTCACCGGCTGGCCGTCTCGGGCCTTTACGACTTGCCGTTCGGCACGGGCCGTAGGATGGCGATCAAGAATCGCCTGGCCGACGCGGTGATCGGCGGATGGCAGGTGGGCGGCATCACCACCTGGCGCTCCGGATTCCACATCAATCCAAGCGCCGGTGTAAATCGCGCCAACACCAACATTAACGTGGACCGCCCGGATGCCACCGGCCAGAGCGTCAGTCTCGATACGCCGACCACTGAGCGCTGGTTCAACACCGCCGCCTTCGCGCTGCAGCCCATCTACCAGTTTGGGAATGCTGCGCGCAATTCGGTGCCCGGCCCTGCGGGTTTCATGCTCGATTCCAATGTACAGAAGAGCTTCCGCATCATCGAAGGGCACGAACTGCAGTTCCGGTGGGAGTCGTACAATCTGCTCAATCATCCGGTTTGGGGTTTCCCGAACGCTAACCTGAGCAGCCCCAGCTTCGGCCGGATCACGTCCACGGCAGTCAACATGCGGCAGATGCAATTTGCCTTGAAGTACGCGTTCTAATTGAACCCATGCTTACTATTGCCCGCTGCGCTCTCATTGCGGCATTCGCTCTTGGGAGCGCAGCGCAAAACTCCAGTAGCTGGACTGAGCCGTTCCCGGCCCATCGCATCGCCGGTAATTTGTACTATGTCGGTTCCCGGGGACTTGCCTCCTACCTGATCACCACGTCGGAAGGGCACATCCTCATCAACAGCAGCCTGGAAGCTTCCGTACCACTGATCGAAGCCAGTATCGCAAAACTCGGCTTCCAGCTCTCCGATGTGAAGATCCTCCTGGTCAGCCACGCACATTGGGATCATAACGCGGGTAGCGCAGCGCTCAAGAAGCGGACCGGAGCGAAGTACATGGTGATGGAGCCCGACGTAGCCGTCACTGAAGACGGCGGCCAATCCGACTTCTTTTACGGTGAATCGCCGGAGTCGTTGTATCCACCGGCGAAGGTGGACCGCGTATTACACGACGTCGACCAGGTGAAACTTGGCGACTCCGTCCTGACCGCCCATCTCACTCCCGGACACACGAAGGGTTGCACTACCTGGACCATGAGGGTCATGGAGGGCGGCAAGACTTATGACGTGGTAATCGTGGGCAGTCCCAATGTAAATGCGGGTTTCCTGCTTGTGGACAACCCGAAGTACCCACGGATCGCAGAGGATTATTTCCGAACCTTCGAGGTTCTGAGATCGCTGAATTGCGACATCTTTCTGGGTGCGCACGGCGATTACTATGGGCTGGAGCGCAAGTTTCGGCGCTACGCGGCGGAGGGACCGCGCGTCTTCATCGACCCCGCTGGATATCGCGCGTATGTAGCCGAACGCGAGAAGGCCTTCCGCCAGGAATGGGACCGGCAGAAGAAGTAACGGCGCTTACCGCGCCACGTCGCTTCCTCCACTCGCTCAATGTTCCAGTTGTTGAAGCAGTGCCTGTGCTTCCCGGTAATTCGGGCGCAAGCGGATGGATTCCCGAACTGCCGTCAACGCCTCTTCCCGCCGGCGCAACTGCGACAGAGCGGATGCCAGGCCGAAGTGGGCCTCCGCGTCTTCCCGGTTGTAGTGAAGCCCCTCGTTGAAGTGGGAAATGGCATCCTCCAATCTCTTCGAATACAAGTATGCAAATCCCATAACGAAATGCGTGGCGGCATCGTGCGGCTTGAGGCGGAGAACCTCGCCCAGTTCCTTGAGGCCCTGACCATCTTTGCCTCGCTGCAACAGAACGACTCCTAAGTTGAAACGGGCAACGGTATTGATCGGATCAAGCTGCATAGATTTCTGAAAATACGAGATCGCCTGGTCGAACTGAGCTTTTCTTTCAGAGACCAGACCCAGCTTGATATAGACTGCTGCATTATTGGGGTCGCTTTTCAAGGCTGCTTCGTACTGCATGGCCGCCTCCGCGCTTTGACCACGTGCGTCGGCCACCATGCCCAGGAAAAAATGGGCATCGCCGCGATTGGCGAACGGTGTCAGAAGAACGCTGAGCCGTTCGACAGCCGCAGGTGGCTTGGGAGTCTCGAAAAAGACGTTAGCGAACCCCCACAAGGGGACTGGGTCATCCGGTTTCAGCCGGAGACACTCATTCATCTGCGTCAACGCCTCATCGATCGCCTCCGGTTTCTTAGGGTACGCCGTAAGCAGGGTGCGGGCGATGAAATTCCGGATGTCCGGGTCCTTGGTGTCGGCCTCGGCTGCGCGGCGAGCGACTTGAATCGCCTGGTCGGGATATCCGTAACGGCTCAGCAGGCCAGCCTGTTTGAGCAGACGGGTAGAGTTGTAGGAAAGGGCAATCAACTGATCGTTCAATGGATCTTGCGGAGGCGGGACGCTTTTGGCCGTGCTCAGCGCGATGCCCTGCCGGGCTGCCGCGGCCTGGTCCGGTTGTCCGAGTGCCTCATAGGCTTCCTGCAGCAGTTCATATGGCGGCTGCAGATTAGGATAGGTACGTGCCAGCGGCGTCAGGTGCTCCATCACCTGATTCCACTGGCGCCGGCGCGCAGCCACGCGCCCCAGTCCGAAAGCAGCCTGTAGAGAGGATTGCCCGCCGGGAGCGCTGGCCGCCCTTCCGTAATACAGCGCTGCCTCGTCCAACCTGTCGCGCTTGAACTCCAGGTCCCCCAACCGCAGCAGCGCCGGAACGTGATCCGGTTTGAGTCGAACGGTCTGCTGCAACAACCTGGCCTGCTCCTGTTCGTTGCCGTTCTCTTCTTCGAGGAACGCCTGGCAATATGCCCATTGATAATCGCCGGGAGCCAGACGCGCCGCAATTCGATAAACAGCCGCGGCTTGCTCCAAAAACAGGTTTGCATGATACGCCATTCCCAATTTGCCAACTGCTTCGGCTGAATTGGGACGCCGCCGGGCTTCCCGATCCGTACCCTCGAGCAACGTGCGAGCGCCCGGGCTCACAGTTCGCAGATCCGGCAGTTTCGGGAAATCCTCAGGCACTCTTACCGGAAGCACGAGCGGCACCAGTAGCCAGGTGATAGCGCCAAGCGTCACAGCGAGCGCCCCTAATTTTAGATACCGAATCACGGCTCCTTGTCCACTGGTTGGCCCCAGTGATTGAGCCAAAACACAACGCGTCCCCCAGGGGTAAACGGCTGATAGACGTCCATCCGCACCGATACCAGATCGGGCTTTCCATCTCCATTCATGTCTGCCGCTTCGAGGCTGACAAGATGAGTCGGAGTGTGGCTGATGTCATGCTGCATAAAATTCATTTTGCCGTCGTTCTCAAACCAGATCATGCTCTGCGAGTCGGGCTGTTCCCAGAAGTTGTAGCAACTGACAGCCGCGATGTCCAGATCTCCATCCCCGTCGAGGTCGGCAGCGACCGCAGCGCTGGCTCCCGGTAAACGGCCGATGGCGTGATGTTCGAATTTGAAGTTACCCTTGTTTTCGAGCCATTGAACGCTGTGCCAGGGTCGCGGGCGCGGCGGCAGATAGTCGAAGGCATCTCCATTGGTGAGCAGGACGTCCACCCGGCCGTCGCGGTTCAAATCGACCAGCCGGATACCACTGCTGCCGTAGTCTTCGTTTGTGCTGCCCCAAACCAGGTGCGATTTGAAGTTTCCGTGCCCGTCGTTCTCGAAGACGTAGAGTTCCTCCCATTCCTGGCTGACGATCGTGACGATATCCATGTCGCCATCCCTGTCGATGTCCACGGGAATGGCGTGGATCACTCCGGAGAGACTCTGCAGAATGTGTGAGCGGAACTGCCAGTTACCGAGATTCTCCATCCAGCGCGTCTCGCCGTCGTCATATCCGAATTGGCCCACGATCAGGTCGAGCCGGCCGTCGCTATTGAAATCGGCGGCTCGAACATCCGTGACTCGCGCGATATGGTCGATCAGAACGTGTGGCGTGAAATTCTGTTTGCCGTCGTTTTCCAGAATGACAACCGAGCCGACTTTGTCATTGCTTGGGAAGAGTTGACCCATGCAGGCGACCAGTACATCCATGTCGCCGTCCTTATCGATATCGGCCACGCTGACGTGGGCCGGAGCGGGAAGCACCGGGCTGATCCACTTCTCGGTATACACTCCGGCCGGGAATTGCCGGATCCAGCCAATCCGGTTCGCCAGCATGTCCGCCACGAGAATATCCGGCAGACCATCCTTGTCGAGATCCACAATCTCGAGGCTGCCGATGCGAGGAGGGTCGGTCGAGGGAAATCCCACCGGCACCGGCGTGAGAAAGTCGACCTTCGTGCCGTGCACGATTTTCACGGGCCCTTCTTCCTTGGCGCGCGCGCCTTTGAAAATATGCTCGAAGATCTGTCCCAGTGACAGGCCCGAATAGTGCGCCTGATACAGGAGAACCAGCAAGGGGACACCCAGCATGACGGCGGCGATCCGCAGGCCTGGTAGAACAGAAGAGTGTCGTTTCCCTGGTGACTTTGGCCGTTCCCTTTTCATCCTCTTTCTCTTCTGCTAACCGGCAAAAAAACAGATCATCGCGGCGGCAGCGACCCACAGGAACGATCCGAGCGGAAGCGACCCCGTGATTGCCCGGCGTCTTAGCGACAGGTCGTCGAGCCAGCAATGATAGAGTGCCCGAATCGAATAGGCAACCCCTATCAAAACACACGTCACCTGCAACCATGGGATCGCCGGAGCCCAGAGGATGTGCCAGCGGCTGCCCGCCATGCCCAGGAGGTTCCATCCCCAATTAAACGGATCCGACAAGCTCTGCAGCAGGAAGGTCATCATGGAAAGCACCGTCGCCAGGGCGAAGGCAATCCAGCATGCCAATCCAATGGGTATGAGTGCCGCGCTGGTCGCCCGGAATTGAGTGCCCGGAGCCCGATTCAATTTACTGATGCGGATGCCAGCTCGTGTGAGCATGTACCACGACAGGGGCAGAACTCCCAGGCAGACCACCCACACTGTGAATGCGTAATTCGCAAATGTCGCCCAGTGCATCTTGTCGACGATGTCGGTCCAATCCCGGATCCGGTCCCAGGCTCCCAGATTGATGATGCTGTACAGGCAGGCCAGCGCAAACATGACGATTGCCTGCCAGGCCTCGCTGTAACTGGCGATCTCCTTGTCCCATCCGCTATTGCGCCAGAAGACCGCGATATTGTCGTAGGCACAAGTCTTGACACATTCCATGCAGACGCCACAATCGTTGTTGCGATCGATCTCACCGACGCAGAGTCCATAAGGGCATCCCCAACCCTTGACGCTGCCGGTCAGGCAGAAGCGCTCATCGCAATCCCCACATACCGTCGCGGAGATCGATCGCACCATCACGCGGCCAGTGGTGGAGTACAGGCTGATGTAACTGTTGATGGGGCAAAGATACCGGCAGAACAACCGTTGTTCCGGGAAGATGGACGCAGCAACGGCCATGATGACCAGGCCAATTAACATCCAACTGGTCGCGGGAGGCAGCGCCACGATAGTGGTGCTGAAGGTTCCCAACAACAGGAAGAGCAGCACGCGCGGCCAGGCGTTGCTCAAGAACGCAGGCCAGATCAGTGGGACTCCGAAAAAACGGCGGGGGGTGAAGCCCTCTTCCAACTGGGCCGGGTTCCGCGCGAGCCGGAGCCGCTGCATCCATTCACCTAGCAACGGGAGGGGGCAAACCGTGCACCAGATCCTTCCACCGAGAGGCACTAGCAGGATGATCAGGGCCGAGAGCCAGAGTACCCAGATGATCATCGGACCGGCGTTGCGTCCGGCAACCTTAGTACCGAACAGACCGGTCAGGATGATCAACCAGAATACCCCTAACATCGGAAGAGTCAGGTTGAACTGAAATGAAGGGGCCTTGGTGAAGCGCTTAAGCCACCCAAACCGCGTGAACAGATTATACGGACGGCTTACGGAGTATTCAGTGAGGCGCCGGCCCGCCACGATCAACCCGGCTAGCGGAATTGCCGCCAACAATCCGAGAGCCCCGTACAACAGGAAATTGGGGCTTACAATCAACTCTCCCCGCTCTGTTCCGTGCAGCGGGCCATTATAGGTATGATTGCGAAACTGCGATTTTGAAACGAGCCGTCCCTGCCATCCAGGCAACCCCGCCACCACTTCAACGGTTTCCATGAGCATGGGAGGAACGTCGGGTTGTGAAAGCTGTTGCACTGACACGAGGCGGTTGCCGGGAGTGATGGAGACGTGAAGGTCGTAGTCCTGGAGGAAGAAGCTCTGGCCGGTGTCGCGGGTCGAAAACGTGAGCCTGAGCCGATCCCCGCGATTGGCATGAATACGCGATGGGCTGAAGCCGTAGCGGTACGCCTCAATATGGATATCGCGGGTCTGTGGGGCATGCACCGGTACACTGGCGACCCAAGCGGGGAAGATCGCGCCCGCGATGAGAACTAGAAGCGCCGCCAGCCGACGAGTCGCGAGGTTTTCAGATTTTGGGGCTTGTTTCTGGACCTGGATCTGAACGAGGTTCGCGTGTTTTTCCAGATCGCTCATTATCGCACCGTCTGCCGATCGGGTAGCTTCCCAATCAACCGGCCCAGATATTTTTCTGCGTAGAGCACGCTGCGCTGGCGGACGAGCCGTTCCGGAGGATGTCGCATCAGGCCCAACTCAGGAGCCTTCACGGGCGTCTGGCCATCCTCAGGATTGAGAATGATCCATGCGAGAGCCTGCCGTGCCTGGGCCGGCTCGAAAGAGATGCTGATTTGCTGAAAAACTGAGCGGGCCATCTCCGATTCCCGAGGATCGGCGCAAAGGTCGGCCACGGCGGCAACGCCCACAAGGTTGCGGATGCTCTGTCCGGAGTCGGCGAGCCTTCCTGGCGGCCAGAGTCGAAGTTTAGCGCCGAACCCCTGCTCCAGCATCGGATCGAGTACGGAAGCTGCAATAGGAGCGACTAGGTCGTGGTCCCCCGGGAGGTTGTCAAAGCTGATTTCAGCGATTTGCGCCTCCGTGATATTCGCCCATGCTGCGGGTTCCGCCAGAAGAGGTTTCAACCGTCCGGTCCACCAGGCGGCCGCCCCTACCAATACCCAGGCGGCAAGAGCAGCGCCGACCCACAGGTGCGCGGGACGGCCGAGCCGGGCACCCGCTTCCCAGCGGAAGAGCCGGATTGCAGCAAACCCTGCCGCGAGCCCAATCACCGCCAAGGCAGCCAGCCGGAACCCTGCACCAGGAATTCCATTGCGCGCGTCGAAGCACGGCTGCAGAACCTCGACCGCGTAGCGCCCCGGCATGAACCCCGCGACGTGCTGGGTCCAATCGGGCAAGGCCGCCAAAGGCACTCCTACTCCCCCGATGATGATCATGGGGAGGAAAATACACTGACCGAGGGCCTGGACCGCGGGTACCGTGTCGGCCAGCGCCGCGATTAACAAACCCATCCCGAGAAAGGCCGCGGTCACATGGAGAAATGCCAGCACCGCGATTCCAGGCTGAGTGGGGAGCGGCGTGCCATAAACCGCCCTGGCCAAAGCGACCTGAATCAGAACGGCGGAGGCCACAATCAGCAGCCGCGTAATCATTACGCTGATGACCAGCCACGCGACCGGGATTGGCAAGAGCCGGTAGCGGCGCCAGATCCCTTGCTCGCGCTCCGAGACTAAGGCGGTCGGAAGTCCAAAGCAGGCTCCACCAAGAATGGTGATCGTGAGAATCTGGCCCATATGAGCCTGCAGCGGCGGAGAGTCGCTCCTGAACAAACTGCCGAACGCCACCAGGAAGAATACAGGAACCAGATAGCCGTACACGATCGCTTGTGGGTTAGCGAAATTCAAAGCAAAGTTAAGAAGCAAATGCCGGATCCAGCCATTCAGGCTCGGGAAAGCGGTCACGCGATCCCTCCCTGCGGTTCGCCAGCAGACCTGGGGCGGCCCGTCAGTTCGATAAAGACGTCTTCGAGCGACGGTCCGCGCACCTGGACTCCTCGTAGCTGGACGCCCGCTTCGTCTATACATCGAACCAGTTCGGCCAGCAAGTGCGTGGGAGCGCGAGTTTCCAGCCTCCAGGCACCTTCGTCGCGAGCAGCGTGTAACACGTTCGGCAGGGTCTCCACAATATCCCTTGCCAGGCAGGGGGCCGTTCGCAGGATGATGCGCGTAGGAGACTGCGAGCGTCCGATCAGTTGCGCCGGCGAGGCGACTGCTACGATCCGTCCGCGATCGATGATCGCAACCTGATCGCATAGCTCATCGGCTTCCTGGAGATCGTGAGTGCTTAGAAGCACCGTCCGCCCATCCGAGCGCATCTGGCGAATCAGGATGCGCAGCGTTCGACGGGCATGGGCGTCCAAACCGGCCGTGGGCTCGTCGAGCACCAGGAGCACCGGTCGGTTGACCAGCGCCAATGCCAGAAACAGACGCTGCTGGAGGCCTCCGGAGAGCGTGGCGAAGGCAGAGTCGGCTTTGGATTCCAGGTCAAAACGCGCGAGCAGTTCACCGGCGCCGAAAGAATCTGCGTAGAACGATCCGAAAAGATCGAGGGCCTGGCGCGGAGTAATTTTGTCTTGCAGGGTGGCGCCTTGAAGCTGAGCGCCCATTAGCCGCCTCGTCTGGGCCGCATGAATCCGAAGATCACACCCGTTGATCTGAATTGTGCCGGCATCAGCTTGCCGCAATCCGAGGATGCATTCGAGCGTAGTGGTTTTGCCGGCGCCGTTCGCGCCGAGCAGTCCGAAGATCTGGCCCGCGGGCACCTCGAAACTAACGCCGCGAACCGCCGCGGTTGAACCGTAGCGCTTCCATAAGCCGGCTACAGAAACCGCCAAGGCGCAGGTTGCATCGGGCTCACTCATTGCAGTTCCACCCTCACCGTAGCACGGTAGCGTCTCAATATTCGGCAGTCGCACGCGACTCGTCGGAAGGCCGTCTTGCCGTGGGAATACTCATCTCCCTGCTGTAGCGAAATACAACAGCTATTGGTATTTCGGCGTTTCAGACCCTCTTGGCTTGACCACGCCGATGCATATTGCTACAGTCCTAACCGTTAGACCTAACGGGTATCAGAGGTGCGTGCAATTCGTAACATAGGCTCAACATCAAGATTCCATTGAGACTAAACACATGACACCGTTCCGAACCTTGCTATAGGCGGGAATAAGAGTAAACTTACTCCGAATCTGTTGTTTAGCTGAACAGGGCTACTTAGCCATTGGTGGGAAGCGAAAGGACGAGCATGCGAAAACTATTGCCCCTCGTATTCGTACTCGCAATTCAGGGGTATGCACAGAGTATTACGGGCTCGCTGAACGGACGTATTGTCGATCAGCAGGGAAGTGCGGTCCCCGACGCGAGGGTTACCGCAACCGAGCCGACCAAAAACTTTACGACCACTACAAATTCGACCGGTGTAGGAGATTTCTCTATCGCCGGACTGCTGCCAGGCGTCTACACAGTTACCATAGAGGCCAACGGCTTTAAGAAACTGACTCGTTCAGACGTTGTGCTGAACGCCAGTGATAGAATCGCTCTCGGCGAGTTGGCCCTTCAAATCGGGGCACTCACCGAGTCGGTCGAAGTCAGCGCCTCGGCAATAACTCTTCAGACGGAAAGCGTGGAACGCGGCACCGCCGTGACTGGCACACAGATTGCCAATATCAACGTAGACGGGCGCATTGCGCTCGATCTCGCAAAGCTGGTGGCGGGGATCCAGTTCACCACCGGAGCGACCTATGCGGTCGGCAACGCAGCCAATGGAGCCAACAACTTCACGGCTAATGGCGCGCGCCCGTCGCAGAACCAGGTCACGATCAACGGAATCGGCGATGTCGACACCGGCAACAACGGTGGCTTAAACGCCAGCGTCAGCAACGATTCGATCGCCGAATTCAAAGTCCTCACCGGATCCTATCAGGCCGAATTTGGCCGCAGCGCCGGGGCACAGATCCAACTGGTAACCAAGAGCGGCACTTCTCAATTCCACGGCAGCGGGTATTTGTATCACCGCAACGAAGGAATGAATGCCAACACTTTCCTGAACAACATCCGGCCCCAGTTTGGATTGGCTCCCATTGCCAAGCCTTTGTTTCGATACAACGACCCCGGCTACACCATCGGCGGTCCTGTACCGATAAAGAAGTGGAACATTAAGAACAAGTTGTTCTTCTTCTGGAGCGAGGAATGGCAGGAGCAACTGGTGCCAAACACCGCCCGAAACGTGACCGTGCCCACGGCGCTGGAGCGGAAGGGCGATTTCAGCCAGACCGTCAGTTCCGCCAACCACAAAGCCGTCACCATATATGACCCGTCCACCGGTCAGCCCTTCCCCGGAAGCATCATTCCGACGAACCGGATCTGGGCGCCCGGCCAGGCACTGCTCAACCTGTATCCCACGCCCAACCAGGCGCTCGCCGATGGGGCCAACCTCCCTAGCGGCGCCACGTACAACTATCAGACCCAGTTGCCGGGTTCGTCTCCCCGCCGGGAAGATTTGCTCCGGCTGGATTACAACGTAACCGAAAAGATCCGCGTCTTCGGCCACTACATCAAAGATGTCTCTAACCAGGGGATTCCTTACGGCACTTGGGTACTCGGGATCAACCCGCCTATCGCGCCCATTTCCGAGCCCATCCCGGGCAACAGCTTGGCGGGAGGAATGACCTTCATGATCACTCCGACCATGACCAACGAATTCAACCTGGGCTACACCAACAACAGCATCAATATCTTCGCCCCGAATGATGGGCTCAGCCCGAAGATCCTGGGGTCCAATCCGCTGCCGGTGCTTTACCCTGACGCCGTGCAGAACTATCTGCCTCAGGTGGGTTTTGGCGGCAACAACCTGGCCAACTCACCCACTTTCGGGAGCTCCAACGCGCCGTTCATCAACTACAACACGACGATCGACCTCACGGACAGTCTGACGAAGGTCTGGCGGAACCATATCATTAAGGCCGGCTTCTACATGCAGCGCAGCCGGAAAGACCAGACATCGTTCGGCGCGTTCAACGGCAACTATAACTTTGGCGACCAGGGTGGTCCGACGGGGGCTAACCCGCTCGATACCGGCTATGGATACTCCAACGCCCTCCTGGGAGTCTACCAGTCGTTCAACCAGGCTCAGCATCATATCAACGGACTCTACCGTTACTGGAACATCGAACAGTATGTTCAGGATACGTGGAAAATCACTCCGCGCCTGACTTTCGATATGGGTCTGCGCGCTGCCTGGTACCAACCCCAGTACGACGCCGGCTTGCAGGCGTCGACCTTTATACTTTCGCAGTGGGATCCGAAACAAGCTGCGAAGTTGTACCAGCCGGCCGTCAACCCGGCGAACAACACGCGAAGCGCGTACGATCCGATATCCAATACCTATCGCACGGCGAACTATATCGGGCTGTTGATTCCGGGAAGCGGAAACGTCACCAATGGCATCTGTCAGGCAGGAGGTTGCATCAGCAAGTACCTGACTCAGGATCGGGGTCTGCAATGGGGCCCCCGCTTCGGAATTGCGTGGGACATTACCGGCAAACAGGATCTCGTAATCCGCACTGGAGGTGGCATCTACTATGACCGCATCCAGGGCAACCGCACCTTCGACATGGTTCAGAATCCCCCCGAGGCGTTCAGCGTCACCAATCAATACGGTTACGCGCAACAACTCAATCCAGCCACAGCGGTGCTTTCTCCGCCAAGTGCCTGGGCGGTGGATCCGACCGGCAAGATTCCGACGACCTACTCGTATCAGTTCAGCGTACAGAAGCGCCTTCCCTACAATACAATTCTGGATGTCGCTTACGTCGGTTCCGCATCCCGGCATCAGCAGGACAACCGCAATCTGAACTGGAGCGCCTTCGGGACCACGTTCACGGCAGCGGCGACCGATCCTACCGCCGGCACCGGCTGCACTGGATGCTCGGCGGCACTGGGAACGGGAAGACCCGTCGGCAGCAACGCCCTCCCGCAGAACTTCATGGCCCCGATTCAAGGCTATGGCAACATCAACCTGTATGAGAGCGCGGCTACATCGAACTACAACTCGCTTCAAGTACAATTGCAGCGGCGCGCGGCCAAGGGTCTGTTCCTCGGCGTCTCTTATACCTGGAGCAAGGCCATGGGAACCTCGCTGTCCGGCGGCACCAATGACAATTCGTTCGTCCGCCCCGATCAGTACAACCGGCTGGCCAACTACGCACCCACCTCGTTCGACCGGCGCCAGGTCCTGGCGGTCAACTACGTGTACACTCTCCCGGTACCGGAGAGGTTGGGCAATGCGGTGACACGTCTGTTCACCAATGGCTGGCAAATCTCGGGCGTCACGATCGCACAGACTGGCGCGCCGTTTACGCCTTCCGTGAGTGTCCAGAACTCCTCCAACCAGATCGTCACCGGATCCTATACCGAAGGATGGCGCCCAGCGATCGTGCCGGGCTGCAATCCTTACACGGGCTCTGGCAGTTGGACCAGCTATTTGAACCCCTCGTGTTTCGTACCAGCCCAGGTGGGGAGCAAAGGGCTCGAATCCGGCATCAATTACCTCCACGGCCCAGGCGGGCTGAATTTCGACATGGCGCTGCAAAAGGAGTTTGCGGTCCTTAAAGAAGGAAGACTCCGTATCCAGCTTCGTGCCGACGCCTTCAACGTCTTCAACCACACCATATTCACGGGCGTCAACAGCTCGTTGGCGTTCACGGCGTTTCCGGCCAACAGCGCCGGCGTGATCACTGGTCCGCCGACGGGATACACCTCCACTGCCCTGGCTGTGAATGATCCCGCTCGCGGCTGCAGCGGCACAGGCTGCACGCAGATTGGCGGTTTCGGCAGCTTGACGCAGACAGTTCCCGGAGCATTTGGATACTCCCGAATCATGCAGTTAATGGTTCGGGTGACCTTCTAGAATCCGGTACGCATGTTTGAGACGCCGGGTGGGCTAGTTCCCGCCCGGCGTCTCGTTTCTTCCGCAGTTGCCACCTCGTCAAGGAATCCCGCCGAGCCATCCCTCTTACAAGTCGCCCGACTGCCAGGCCCGGCGTCACCTCAAGGGTTGCAGCGTCGATGGTGAAGCACGATGCGGCGCTGGCCTAGTGTTCTCCCCGACCAGATCCTCACCACCTCGCGCGATTTCCACAATCACGCCCAGCATCCCGAAGTTTCAGGCGCAGGCAATCCTCACTGTAATTAGCGATTGTCAGAGCACCCCGCATCGTCGCGGAGCAATCGCCCGCGGCAGGATGTGGGCTTGGCTATCACTTTCGCCGGAGGTGGCAAGTCCGCACAGGCGACGCCGGTACGTCGATGTAAGCGACGCGCGGCGCCCCGTACCCGCTACTTTCGCGTTTCTGATGCTTTCATCGCGCAGTGCGCGAGTAAGTGTGACTGCGAATCACCTGATATCGAATTCGTAGACACTGATGCTAGTGGCTGGCAAGCTGAGTCTACCTGGCGCCTGCGGCAGCGAACTTTCTGCCATGCTCGCGGGTGGGCCGCTGAATCCACCTCGGCCGGGTGCCGACGGAGGCGGCGAGGTCCCCGCTGGAGCGGTTAACTGCCAAAGCCTGGCAGCCCCACTCGGGTGGGCGCCAGTAATACTCAGATCGATCTCTTTCGCGGTCTCGGTTGGATTGACTACCGAGATGGCGAGTTTTTTCCGGTCGGCGCTCAGCGCCGCCACGACATCCAGGGGGTACGTCGGACTTCCTGAGGGACGCGCCGGGAGGTCCACCCAGATGGTTCCCTTCACGGCATGCTGGGGAGAGTTGCCGTTCACCGCGACCGGCACCGCGCCTGCAAAGTGATCGTGCAAGATCTTCATCACCAGCCCTTCCATCCGGAACCCGATCGCATCGCCATAAGCGTCGGCAGCCAGCGTCCCCATGCCTCCGGTCGCGACTCCCAAACCGACCATGTCCGAATGGCGGAAGAACTCGTGATAGACCAGAGCGTTGGTGATGGGATTCAACATCGGGTTGACCACGGCGGGAGCGTTGCCCGGCGGATTCACGGACCGATTCCGCGGCGCCCATTCGTCGAAGGCAAATTTAATATTCCGATCCTTCAGGAAGGGCATTCGCTTCAGGTACTCTTCCCATGCTTCGAACTTCATTTCCACTTTGTTCGACATGCGCCGCACCCGGTCAGCAAGCGGATCGTTGGCCTCGACGAACTGCTGCGTGGCTTCGTCGATCATCAGGTTGGGGTAGCCGTAGAAGTGTTCGCCCAGAAAATCGATGTAATCGGCCGAATCCTTCAGCAGCGCTCCCGTCCAGTCATACTTCGTGCCGAACCCGAATGGCACCCGGTCGGCCACCTGCTCCCTTCCAGGAAATGTGCCCAGCTGCCGGTTCTCGATATAGGTCCACGACAGTTCTTCCGGCGTCGCGCTGGAAGCGATCACCCGGATTGCGGGATCTACCCTCCGCATCGCCCTGACAATCAGATTGTGCTTCTGCGGGTATTGGGTGACGGACATGTGGCCCCACTGCCAAGGACCATACATCTCGTTGCCAATCCCCCAGATCCTGACGCCGTACGGCGCGGGATGTCCGTTGGCGGCGCGCAATTTCCCGAGCCGGCTGGTGGCGGGACCGTTCACGTATTCGACTTCTTCCGCGGCCGAGTGAGCATCGCCCAGCCCGGCATTGACGGCAATATAAGGCTCCGCACCCAGCAGGCGGCAGAACGTCATGAAATCATCGATGCCCATGTCGTTCGACTCCATCCCGTTCCAGGCCAATTCGCGACGCGGCGGCCGTTTGTCGGCGTCGCCAATTCCGTCGCGCCAGTCGTAAGCGGAGACGAAGTTCCCACCGGGCCAGCGGGCGATCCCGATCCCCTGTTCCTTCAGCAGGCGGAGGTTCGCGGCCTTGAAGCCCGAGACGTTGTCAGCGGGCATCAGGGAGGTGGCACCGATGTGGAGCGAACCGCTGCCGGTCGCAGCAATTTCAAAACGGCCTTCGTTGGTGTCGGCCTTGGCCGTCAACTGCAATGGGAAGTTAGTGTAATTGGCGCCGGGCACCGCGATGGTGATCGTCTGTCGATCTTCGGGATTCGGCCCCCAGACCAAGCTGACTTTCACCTTTGAGCCGGCGCTGCCCGCGAGCACGATGCGACCTGTATAGCCTCTCCCGGCGCGCAGGGAAATCCCCGACTGACTGATGCCGTGGGGTGTTGCCGCCTCGAGCCGGATCAGTGGACTCCACTCGCCTGTGTAGGCGTTCTTGCGATCCATCGTCACGAAGTCGTCGGCCCCGACCGGCATCCACCGCCGTTGCGGTCCTCGCCGGCCGAAACCTCCAGACACGGCGGCGGGCGCCGGCTTTGAGTTGATTTCGTTGAAAAACTTTCGGTCGGATAGCATTTCCGCCCATACCTGGGTAGTAGCCGGCTCCATGAAGCCGCCGAACATCAGCTTCGTGATCGGCTGCCCGGTGCGAGTGACGTCGACGACGACCGCGAGTGGTTGTGCCGATGCAATCTTTGCCGTCCGCAGAACCGCATCGAACGCGGGCTTCGGTTTGCCTGCGCGGTCAAACAGCAGCGGGTAATTGGTGCGCCCGCGAGTGGGGAAATTGTTGAGCCACGAGTCTCCGTCGGTAACTCCCCAGAACGTGACCCGGCCGATCACGCTGCGGTGTTGAACGAACACCTCAAACAATTCGGCATAGCGCCTAGCGAGCGCCTGCTGCACTTCCTCCGGCAGTCCGTTTGCGTAAGGATTCGAAGCCGCGCTTCCTGCCGCCGTAGCCGCAATGTCAGCCGTGTTCTGTCGCGTAGTCCGCGGCAGGACGTCCACGTCCAACTCGGTGACATGCACGCGGACGCCGAGCGCCGAAAACGCCTCGATGGTTTCGGCCTCCTGCCGGGCGGTGGGCCAGTCCATTTTGTTGTGCCCCTGCAACCCGACGCCGCTGATTGCTGCACCGCCTGCCTTGAGCTTACGCACCAGTTCCACTGCTCCCTGGCGCTTAGCTTCGTTTTCCAGCGAATAGTCGTTGTAATAGAGCTCCGCTTGCGGATCGGCTTCATGTGCAAACTGGAAAGCCTTGAGCAGATAGTCTTCGCCGATGATCCGGTACCAGGGCGACGGACGCATGGTGCCGTCCTCGTTGAGCGCTTCGTTGACCACGTCCCATCCGCCGATTCTCCCTTTATAGCGGCCGACCACGGTCCGGATGTGATCTCGCATCCGGCCAAGGAGGGCTTCACGCGTAAGCGGTTGCCCCTGATCGTTCTCAAAAACCCAGCGGGGGGTCTGGCTGTGCCACACCAGGCAATGGCCTACGATGAACATCTTGTACTTTTCACCGAAGGCGACATAGCGATCGGCGGGACCGAAGTTGTAACCATCGGCCTGCGGGTGCACCGATCCCCACTTGAGCACGTTCTCGGGGCTGATGGAGTTGAACTGCGTGGCGATGATGGGATTGCCGCGCGGGTCGCGTTCCTCGAATTGCGCCGGGTTCAACGCGGCCCCAATGCGGAATATTCCTTGATATGCCGCCTTGAGCGTCGGAGCGGTCTGACCCTGCGCCACAGCGGTCGCGAGGATGATTAATACGAGAGGCCTCATCGGATCTCCTTCACAATCGAGTCGGCGGCATTCGCCGCCGGGATCCACTTGGATGCATCATCGATGACGTACTCGCTCTCGAACCACAGGAATCCGAAATCGTCGATGCACTCGGTGAAATGGGGTTTGACAACGGTGTGTCCCGGAATTACGCCGACCGGGATAAAGGTGTTCTCGGCGCGATTGTAGCGGTAAGCCTGCACCTTGGAAGACGTTCCCACGTAGGACGCGTTTGACCGGCTAGACACCGGATCTGTGTCCAGCGTGTCGTTCACGGCGCGAGGCGTATAATCCGTGCCGACCACTTGAGGAAATGCTTTGTGCAGGAAGTACATTCGCACGCCGAGGTCGGCAACGGCCGCAGACCCGCCCCAACCGCCCCGCCTCGGTGGCACGCCAAAACGTATGCCTGCCAGTTCGCCGTCCAACTGCGCGACGAAAGCCCTCACGGCAACTTCGATCTGCCCCTTGTAGGCTGCGTTCATGTAGGGCAGGGCACGTACCGTTGTCCAGCCGCCCATGCCGAAGCGCTGCAGGACCGAAGGAAGCATCTCCAGCACGAGGGCTGCTTTCCATTCCTCCGCGACAGCTGCTCCACTGGTTCTATTGAACGACTGAAACTGGGTGGTGGTGGGGTGGGCGTGTTTTTCGTCCCACAGGCTAGCCGCGGTTTGCCGGCGTTCCGGGGCAAGCCCATTGTCCCAGCCGTCGGCGGCTGGAGACAGGGAAGTGACCGCGCCGTATCGCAGCCCCGCCGTTTTCGTGGTGAAGGCCCATCGGTCATCCGGAATGCCTGAGAAGTTACCGTCAACCTGATAGGGCCCCAGTTTCTCCGAGTAGATGCGTCCATCCGTCTTCCATGCGCCATCGCCCAAATGCGTATACTGCCGGAGAGTGGACTCAATGATGCCTGAAATCGGGTGTCCGATTGCCCCAATCTGTGCCAGTACCTGAAGGATCCCGTGCTTCACCTGCTGCACCAGGTCGGGGACGTCTTCCGGCCTGTGCATCTCCACCGCACGGGCCTTCTCTTCCTCCGTGAGTTGATCCCACTTGAGGTCGAACTCCTTGTAAGCCAGTGCCAGATCCTGAATCACGGCGTATTGGCTCTGCGTGCGAACATCGAAGTCGCCGGCGTCGTGCCATCCGCCAACATTCAACCCAGGAATGTGCTGCCCTCCGGGGAACGGGCAGTCGATATTCGGGCCGAGCACGTAACCATCGAACTGCTGGGTATCGGGGGTTCCCTTACCACCAAGCAATTGCGATAAAAGCGTATAGACCTCCGATTATGTAGTCGAAGGCTGATCCTAACAGACAGATCGCAAGCGCAATAGGTTTAGTACCGTGTCCAGGTCATAAGCGCCTGTCCTCGTTGTAGTTGTAATCCGAGACTAGCAATCGGAGTTCGGCTGTTTAACGGTTAGCCGACCCGTTAAACGACGCGGATTTCACTGACGCCGCCCGGGGCAAGCGGGGATGTTCGGGGTGCTATCCCCGCCGCCATGGCGGTCACAGCAGAACTAAAGCGTCAGCTGCGTTCGCTGTCAGGACCCAGCTGCTCTCCACCCTGATGACATATTCGTCCCCGAACCACAAGAACCCGAAGTCATCAATGTTATCCGCGCGATGATTCCCCTAGGCTTTGATTTTCGATACAGTTCCAACCGATGACACACAGATGTACTGGAAACCGGATGGTTCCCAGAATGTAGTGGGCGGCGCAATGTATATTCAGGACTCGCAATGCCCGGTAATGCTTTATGTACGAAGTACATTCGGGCTCCGAAATCCACCCGGCTGTGTGAACCCGCCTCGGCTGGGCGTGGCAGGCAGGTCCTCAGCGAGTTGAACGATGTAGGTCCTTGCTGCCCCGGAGTGCGGTCCGCAAGGCTTAGCGGAGACGACCTTTCAGGATTTCCTCAATCTGCTCCTTCGCCACCGGAAGGTGGCCGATATTCTCCCGAAGCCAGCCTGTAAAATCGATCTCGAGGGGCGCCGTCCAGCCCGTATCGATCTGGCCGGCGGTGTACTTTCCTTCGCGTAGGCGCTGATGTCCGAAGAGGTCGCGAAGATGAGTAATCTCGGAGTACTGCACCACCTGCTCCGCGACTTGCGGCGGAATGAAGAGCACGCCGCCGTCACGCCCGAGCACCACATCTCCAGGCAGGACCGTCGCCTTGCCGATCCGGATCGGGATGTTGATGCCGATCATCGTCGAATTCAAACGCGCTCCGGTCGCCAGGCTGCCGAAGTGGTGGGAAGGATCGTAGGAACGGACAAAGGAAACGAAGTCATCCAACTCCTTCAATCCGTTGATGTCGCGCACGGCCCCGTCGTAGACAATCCCATTGTGGCTGCGGGCATAGATCGCATTTCCAACGTTGTCGCCGATCGAAGGACCATCCTGTTTCAGTCCGAAGTGATCGCACACATAGACATCTCCGGCCTGCAGCATATCGACGGGCCATGCGTTCTGCCCTCCGATACGGCCGTCCTTCTTGCCCTGTTGTTCGATGGCCTTCTGGATATCCGGCCGGCCGGGCAGCCACTGAGCCGTGAGCGCACGGCCCACCAGCACCTTGTCCGGATGAATGGTCAACCACCCATCCTCGTATTCATGGTTGAACCCGGCGGTCCGCAACTGAGCCCAGGCCTCTTCGAGGGTCACCGATTTCATACGCTTTAGGATGCCGTCCGCAACCTTCGGACGGCCGTCGGGGAAGCGCTCACCCTTCCAATCCGGCGTGTACTGTATGAGCAGTTCCCTGCTCAGAATGCCGGGCTGAGCAAACGCCGAAAGCGCGCACAGGAGGGCGAGCGGGCACCATGAGAGCCGCATCTCTATCCTTTCCTCGTTGGTTCGAACCAAGACGTGCCCGCAACCTGCGACTTGCGCGCCGCGTCATCATTCATCTCGACACCCAGACCGGCCCGCTCCGGCAGCGGGATGAAGCCTTTTTGGATGATGTCGCCTTCTTTCACCCAGTTGCGCCAAAGATCCAGCGAATCAATCCAGTGCCATTCCTGCACCAGGAAATTGGGGATAGCCGCGCAGACGTGAGCAGTGGCCATCATACCGATCGGCGAGGTGACCGCATGCGGCGCCACCGGTACGTAATAGGTGTGGGCCATATCAGCGATCTTGCGTGCCTCGAGAAGTCCGCCGCACTTCTGGAAGTCCGGCATGATGACATCGGCAGCGCGCTTTTCGAGGATTTCACGGAAGCCCCATCGCATATAGACGTTCTCGCCGCAGCAGATGGGAGTGCTCGTCGAAGCGCGAACGTCGCGCATCGCGTCAATGTTTTCCGCGGGGACGGGTTCTTCGAGCCACATGAGCTTGAAGGGCTCCACCTCCTTTGCGACGCGCTTCCCAGTCGTCGCATCGTAACGCCCGTGCATATCCACAGCGAGGTCGAAATCCTTCGGATAAAGTTCTCGCGCAGAGCCCACCTTCGCGATCATATGATTGATCTCGCCGTTGGTAGCGGTCCAGTTCACGCGGTCCTTACGGGCCGGGTCTGCCGCATCGTCGATGTCCATCTTGGCGGCGGTAAAGCCCATATCGCAAATCTGGTTAATCCTCTCCTTGCTTCGCTCATCTCCCGGAATTAGTTCCCGCAACCCGGAATCGGCGTAGAGGCGCACTCGTTCGCGTACCTTGCCGCCGAGCAACTGATACACCGGCAGGCCTAGAGCTTTCCCTGCCAGATCCCACAGCGCGATTTCGACGGCCGTCAGAGCTGTCACATACTGGCCGGCCTGCGCGCCGGCGAATATCCCCGAAGTGCGAATGCGTTCGAATACAGCTTCGATGTTGAGCGGGTCCTGTCCGATCAGCATGCGGGAGAATGAGGCGATGAGAGGCACGTTGCCCGTTGCGGCGTCTGTGGATTCGCCTTGCCCCACAATGCCTTGATCCGTGTACACACGAACGTGGACCTGGTAACCATGCACACGCACTTCGGCCGTGCGGACATCTGTGATTTTGAGTTTGGGCCGGTTGTATGGTGTGGAGGCTTGCTCCACGGCCGCCGACAGGGATGGCAATCCGGCCAAACCCGCTATCGGTAGCAAGGCGCCCTTCAACAACGCCCTACGATTCAGTCGTTGCATCGTTCCTCCCGCTCGCGACTCGGAGCTGAGTCCGCGTGGCCCAGCGCTCTCGCCGCGCCTCTGATTGACCATTAGGTGCCCGGGATCGGGTAGGAAGATCTCCGGTGGCCCGCTCGCGGATACCGGGACTACGTCCTAAACATCCGTACGCCAAAGACTGAATCCGCGCTGTCGGCGCGTACCAGACCAGGGTTAAGACCGTTGTAGCATCTATTCACGCGGAATATTCAGACCATGGAAGCGGTTTTTCCGATTGTCTGTACCCCGGCCACACTCCGAACTCAGCTACACGGAGTGTCGATTGTGAACCGGCAACGATCTCGCAATGTCTGAACCCTACTCAACAGAACCTTCGCGACAAGGAATCCGAACGTCCCTCATTTCGGCCCGGATGTGATCTCAATCACGGCAACCTCATGGGGGTTAAGGTCCACGGTGAAATCCTTCGCGTAGACGAGTGATCGAGTTGCCGGGGCAATTGCATTTGGATTCTCTAAAGTCGCGGAATCCTTCAGGCCCGCGCTGATCGTGTGCAGCGTCATTTTAGCCGTCTCGGGAGCGCTGGCGCCTTGCAGCCGCACGAGCAGTGCGTTCCGTTCCGCTCCATAGTTGACGGCCTTGATTACAATCCGACGACCGTCGGCGCTTTGCGAAGCGATGGCATCGACCGTTCCAGGCATCCAGTCATCGGGTCTGATCGTCGAGATCTCATCAAAGAGGCGCATGCGGTTGGGAATGTCCCGGAAGGCGCCGCTGGTGAAGGCCAGGTACCGTTCCGCGTAGTGTTCGCGAAAGAGCTTCTCCACCACATAGGCCGACCCCGGGAACCAGGAAACGTGGTCGTGGTAGATGAAGGAGGTCCAGGTGGGATCGTCCGTCGTATTCCGCATGAGCAGGGCCGGGCAGGTCATCGTCAGGCCGGGGCTGAGTTGCTCATAAAGCATCAGGCTGCCTGCCGCATGAAGTCCGGCTCGCCAATCATAGGTGCGTGACAGGTTCCATTCCAGGACACCGATCTGAATCCGGGGGTGCGCCGAATCGCGAATGTAATCCCGCAACTTCGAGAGAGAGTCACGGATGCGCCTCAGCCCTGTCTCGAAGTTCTCGGGTTCGTACTCGTAGTTGTGAACTCCGAGGACATCGAAGTTCTTTCCGGCAAGGTCGATGACCTTCTGGCTCCAGACCAGGTCATTGGACCGCTTCTGGCCGCACGCCACAATTCGCGCGTTAGGAGCGATGGCC
>Ga0105237_10002379_pt1 | contig 23343 bp, 26 predicted proteins | sample KBSC24metaG_FD_81520 | JGI IMG/M metagenome (GOLD analysis project Ga0105237, IMG submission 81520) | Corn rhizosphere microbial communities from Kellogg Biological Station, Michigan, USA - KBS C2-4 metaG | ecosystem: Host-associated > Plants > Roots > Rhizosphere > Soil | place: Michigan, USA...
CGATCAAGATCGCGTTGAAGGAGACGTCGCTGGCCGGGTCGAAGATCTACATCGGTGGATCCGGGTCCGACAACAAGGACATCCAGCTGTACGCCAAGAACGACCTCATGATCGCGGCGATCGCCGCCTTCGTGCTGATCTTCCTGATCATGATGATCATCACCCGATCTCTGGTGGCCGCCTTGGTCATTCCCGGCACCGTGGCGTTCTCCTACGCCGGAGCGTTCGGACTGTCGGTACTCATCTGGCAGCACCTGATCGGGCTACATCTGCACTGGCTGATCCTGCCGCTGACCTTCATCGTGCTGGTGGCCGTCGGCTCGGACTACAACCTGCTGCTGGTCGCCCGGCTCAAGGAAGAAATCCATGCCGGCCTGAACACCGGCCTGATTCGGGCGCTGGGCAGCACCGGCGGTGTGGTGACATCGGCGGGCCTGGTCTTCGCATTCACCATGCTGGCCATGCTCTCCAGCGATCTGCGGACCATCGGCCAGATGGGTTCGACGGTCTGCATCGGTCTGCTGCTCGACACCCTCGTGGTGCGGTCGTTCATCGTCCCGTGCCTGGTGCGGCTGCTGGGACCCTGGTTCTGGTGGCCGACGTTCGTCCGGCAACGGCCGCTACAGCCGTACAAGCCGGGCGTGATGGTCTAGCGCCGGCCGGACAAGCCCAGCCGATCGCGGTACAAGGTCGGGTCGTGGGCATTGACAAGACACAGATCGGATTCACCCGAAGCCCAAAGTTCGCTCAGGCGTTGATGATTGGCCCGCACGCGCTTCCAGTCGAGAGCCACCGAGCGCTCCATCAGGCGGAGCGCGCGCGGCGCGGTATCACTGCCGTCGAGCTGGCCGCGGTGGTAGAAGCTGTCGCCGGCGTGCAGAATCCAGCGGCCCCCGGCGTCGACGGCCACCGCGGCATGCCCGCGCGTATGCCCGGGCAAACTGATCAAGACGAGGCCGTCAGCGATCTCGGTGAGTTCTTTGGCACCTGGGAATCCGCGCCACGACTCGGACGCCGCGAGCGAATGCTCGACCAACACCGGACCGTGCGCATGCCCCGCCGGCAGGTACCGCTGCCTCTCCACGAGCGTCTTCGGATGCAACGCCGCGAATGCCTCGGCATTGGTGAGATGCACCTGCGCCCAGGGGAAGTCGGCGAGACCGCCCACGTGGTCGGCGTCGAAGTGAGTGATGACGATGTGCCGGACGTCGCTGGGCTCGAAACCGAGCCGGCGGACCTGGTTGATGGCGGCTTCATTCGGATCGAAGACGGGGCGGACGTAGAAGCGGGCCGGACCGAAGCGACTGGCGGGTGACTCGATGTCCCGTAACCCCAGCCCGGAATCGACCAGCACGAGACCACCCGGCGCCTCCACGAGCAGCACGTGGCAGACCAATCCTTCTGGGACGAAACGCGGGTGCATGGTGCCGCAGTTGAGATGGTGAACTTTCACGACAGGTCGGCAGGCTCGGTGTCGATGAGCCGGGCGTCGGGCCGACTCGACATGGCCAACAACCCCTTTAGCCCACGAAGGACCGTGGGCCAGTTTCGCGGATCACGCAGATTCAGGCCTCCCACAAGCTGTTTCAACATTGTCAGCGTGTCGAAGTAGATGCGTTCGGCCACGAGGTTCTCGTTCTCGTCGAACACGAAGTAGGCCGTCATCCTGGTGCGGTGTCGCGAACCCGTGGCGGGGATGCCGCCCAGTGGACCGAGATGTGTTCCGAGGAGCCAGAATTCAACGATCACCGCATCGGCACTGTGCCGCAGCGCGATGATCTCGTGGTCCTGGTCGGGAAACGCGACCCGGGTGTCGTGGTAGTAGCCACGCACGTCGGCGTCACCGTCGTGGACGGTGAGCGTCGGGATGATCTCGTAGTGCGGGTGCGGGAAGGTCGCGAGCACGTCGTCCCAGTCCTGCCGCACCTCGTCGTGGAAGTGGTCGAGGACGAGTTTCTCGCGGGCCTGCAACACCTCGATGGGAGGAATGGCGTAGCGGTACGTCATGACGTCTCCTCGAACTGCGATTTATTTCCACACCGTGGGATTAATAGACGATAATCCCACGGTGTGGAAATTTGCAAGCGTCTGAGCCAGAATGAGGTCATGAACGCGGTCACCCCAGCGCCTCGCCGCGGACGTCCACCAAAGGCGCTGGCACAGCTGACGCGATCGACGATTCGGGAAGCGGCACTGACCGTCATCGACCACGAGGGCATCGCCGCAGTCAGCATGCGATCGGTCAGCCGCCGCCTCGGCGTCGACGCGAAGAGCCTGTATCACCACGTCGCCGACAAAGACGATCTGTTGGACGCGGTCGCCGAACACCTGCTCGGGCAGCTGCGGCCACCGACGCCCACCGGCGAGCTGCAGACCGATCTGCGAGCCCTGGCCCACGAATTCCGGCGGGTCACCCTCGCCCACCCGGAGGCCGCGACTCTCGTGCTGACCCGGCAGATGTCGACGCTCGCCGGCCTTACTCCCGTCAGCGCCCTGCTGGCGATACTGCGCCGGGCGGGCGCCGGCCCCGAGCACGCAGTGCGGCTCACCCGCGTACTGGTCGCCACAGTCGTCGGGATGCTGCTGCGCGAGGTGTCGGCAGGCCCGACCTTCGGCAGCGGCAAACCCGCCGACATCGCTGCCCGGCAGTCCGAGCTCGCAGGTTCCGCGCTACCGGAAGTCGTTGCGTGCGCGCCTTTTCTCGCCCGGTTCGACCGCGATGAAGAATTCGCGTCGGGCGTGGACTTCGTGGTGGATTTCGTCTCGTTCCAGCTGGCCGGCCTGACATAGTGCTGCCATGCGGTTGTTGAGTGCTGTCGACACGATGTTCTACCGGATGGAGTCCGACCGGACACCCATGCACATCGGCGCTCTGCTCACGTTCCAATTGCCCGAGGGCGCCGGCCCGGATTACGTCCGCGGCCTCTACGAGGCGTTCTCCGGACTGTCCTTTCTGCCGTTCCCGTTCGACAGTCAGATCGTCGACGGCATCTTCCCCGAGTGGCACACCGTCCAGCCCGACTCGGACTATCACGTCCGACTGTCGGCGCTGCCATATCCCGGGAGCGAAACCGACCTCGGCAAGCTCGTTGCGCGGCTGCACGCCAACCCACTCGACATGCGCCGCCCATTGTGGGAAGCGCATTTCATCGAGGGCCTGTCCGGCGGACGATTCGCCATGTACTTCAAAGCGCACCACTGCGCGGTGGACGGGATGGGCGCCATCAACACCATCAAGAAATGGTTGAGCACCGAACCGGATCGGTATGTGCCGCTCTCCGAGGCCGGGCCGAAGGCCGAGGTGCCCGACCGCAACCGGCTCGCGTCGGTCGCGTACGAGCTGTGGAACCGGACGGCCGACGGCATCACCGGCTCGGCCGAGTTGGTCAAGAATCTGGTCGGCATGATCGGTGGCGACAACAGTCACGTCGGCGCGACGCTGCGCACCCCCCGCGCACCGTTCAACGCCACGCTGACCCCGCAGCGTCGGCTGGCTGTCGAGGTTCTCGATCTGGCCCGCCTCAAGGGCGTCGCCAAGGCCACCGATACGACCGTCAACGACGTCACGCTCGCCGTCTGTGGCGCTGCCCTGCGCCGGTACCTGGCCGAGCAGGGCGAGCTGCCCGACGAAACCCTGACAGCCTCGGTGCCGGTCGGCTGGGAGCGGGACGAAGACACTCTCAATGCCGCCGCGGGTTTCGTCTGCCCTTTGGCCACAACGGAATCCGACCCCATCGAGCGCCTCAAGGTGATCAATGCCGGGACCACCCGCGGCAAGAAGGAATTGCTGGCGATGTCACCGAACGCATTGAACTCCTACACGCTGATGGGTCTGTTGCCGCTGACCATCGGCCAGAAAACCGGTGCGCTGACCAAGATTCCGCCGTTGTTCAACCTCACGGTGTCCAACGTGGTGCTGACCAAGGAGCCGCTGTACCTCGGCGGTGCGCAGCTGGAGCTGATCGCCCCCGTCTCGTTCCTCTGTGACGGCTACGGGCTGAACATCACGCTGGTCGGCTACACCGACAAGGTCATCCTCGGCTTCGTCGGCTGCCGTGACACCATGCCGCATCTGCAGCGCCTGGCGGTCTACTCCCGCGAAGCGCTCGATGAACTGGAGCAGGCCGCTGCCTGACGGCGCGCATCGCTCACGGCCAGCCATACCGCCGAGACCAGGAAGTAGAACGCGCCGAAGGCGGCGTAGGGAACGATGACGGTGACGCGCGGAACCGCGGGCGCATTCGCCTGGACGAGAAACATCACACCCGCCAAAGTCGATTGGACGCCGCTGAGAATCATGGGCCACTGTGCCCCATGGCTTTTCCAGCGCCGCACCGCGGTCGCGAGTTGAAGAAGACCTGCCAGAGCTGCCCAAATACCGAACACCCCTAACACCGCATTCATGCTCGCGGTCAGTGCGACGGCGACGGCGCAGGTCGTGACGACGCTGACCGCGGCGTTCAGCGCCTGAGTGGGATTGCGCCTCACTCCCCCATTGCGCTGTGCGTCAACGAGATTGGCGACCGCGTCCCACGCTGGATAGAGCAGAAGTAGCGCGCCGATTACGCCGCCCATCCCGTCGGCCGCGCCACTGGCGGCAGCGACCCAGACAAGCGAGAACGCCGCTCGGGTGAAGTAATAGCGTTTGAGCCACGCGTTGCTTTCGCTCGTACGCGGCGCCTCACGAGTGGTCTCCGTCATTTTTCAAGCTCCCGCCAGTTCCTTAGTCGATCGACTAAAAGGTAGTTTAGTCGAATGACTAAGGCAAGCGGCGCAAAGGACGACCCCGGGGCGCGCATCCGCCCGGTCGTGCTGTCCCACGCAGCCGACTTGTTCGCCGACCGAGGCCCGGAGGCGACGTCCCTTCGCGATATCGCGAACAGCTCGGGGATCAACGCCGGGTTGATCTTTCGCTACATCGGCAACAAGGAAGCCATTGTGGCGGCCGTCCTCGCTTACCTTGCCGACGACCTGGCGGCCGTACGGGACGCGGACGCCTCACGCGAGATGATCGAAGCCCGCGCCGAACGCAACTGGAAGGTGATCGCCCGTACGCTGCTGGACGGGTTCGACATCGGGCAGCTGCAACACCACTTCCCAAACGTCGAGCAACTTGTCGCGGCCGCCCGGCAACACCACAGCGACGAGCACACCGCACGCGTCGCCACCGCGGATGCGCTGGCCCTCCAGCTGGGTTGGCGATTGTTCGGGCCATTCCTCAGGGCCGCGACGGGGCTCACCGAACGAGAAGCCGGCCCCGCCGACGACATCAATGATTCGATCACCGCCCGACTGGGCGACCCCCGACGTCTCGGACAGGATTGACCTTCCACCAAACCGGGTCAGTGCGTTGAGCGGTCCCGGCGTCCGACCAGGTACCAGGTGCGCATGGCGCCCTTCCCCTTGACGTCGACCACACCGCGCTCCTCGAGCACGAAGGTGTCCTTGAGACGCTCATAGACGTTCTGTGGCACCTGGATTCGGCCGACGACGTCGGTGGTCTCCATCCGCGCCGCGACATTGACCGCGTCGCCCCACACGTCGTAGAAGAACTTGCGCGCTCCGACCACTCCGGCGACGACCGGGCCGGCAGCCAACCCGATTCGCAACGGCACCGACTGGCCCTTGGGGTCGGTCAGCTCGGCGACCACTTCGACCATGTCCAGCGCCAGAGCGGCAAGCGCCTCGAGGTGGTCAGGTCGCGGTTCCGGCACGCCGCTGACGACCATGTAGGAGTCACCGCTCGTCTTGACCTTCTCCAGACCATGCCGGTCGACCAAGGTGTCGAGATCGGTGTACAAGCCGTCCAGAAACCGGACGAGCTCAGTGGGCGTGGAATCGCTTGCGCGCTGGGTGAATCCGGCGATATCAGCGAATAGCACCGAGGCGTCGTCGTACCTGTCGGCGATGACGTCACGGTGCGGATCCTTCAACCGTTGCGCTACCTTCGCCGGCAGGATGTTGGCCAACAGCGACTCGGAGCGCTCGTATTCGGCTGCCAAAGCTGCTTCCGCACGGCCGATTTCGCGCATCGCGTACCAGATGGTCGCCATTACCAATACCCATGACGAGATCACCGAAGTGACGAACCCAACGTCAGTGGCCCATTGCGGCTGGACCCCCGTCTCAGCGGGCACCAGGAACTGCAGCGCGATGATGATGCCCGCGCCCACCGCTGCGATCGCTGACGCCAGCACAATGTGCTCGATCCCGAGGATCACCACCAACAGCGACGCGGCGACGAGGAAGTACAGCTGCTGGCCGGACCCGCGCCCGACGTATGCGGTTACCAGGGTGGTGACGAAGTACGCGATGCAGATGAAGGTCACCGGTGCATGGAGTTCACCGAAGCGGTACAGCCTGGGGACCACCAGTAGATAGACGGGGGCAGTCAGGACCGCAAGCATCCCGATCCACATGCCGGTCCCGCCGGCGAGCACGGACAAGGCACCCAGGAATGCCGCGACCACCGCACCGATCCGGGCCGCCACGATCAGCACGCGCCGACGGCGCGCCAGGCTTTCGGCGGATGCAGCCCCCGGCGACATGAGCGGGAGCCTATCGCTGAAGGTGGACGTCACCGGACGGATCGCGAGGTCAGAAATGACAACAGGCCAGAAGCTTGAGCTTCTGGCCTGTTGCCTGTTGTGCGCCCGAAGGGACTCGAACCCCTAACCTCCTGATCCGTAGTCAGGTGCTCTATCCATTGAGCTACGGGCGCATGGGTACAACCATTCAGTTATGTGGCGGAGGCGAGAGGATTTGAACCTCCGGTCCCCTGTAAGGGGGACAACTCATTAGCAGTGAGTCCCATTCGGCCGCTCTGGCACGCCTCCCGAACGATCCGAGGTTACCGGACAATCGCACCCCGGAACCGCCGAGGGCATACGGTACACAGTCAAGGCCGCCAAAGGCAAAGCGCGACGCCAGGGCCACATTCGCCAGACACCTAGACTGTCCCGGGTGACCGCCCGCCTGCGCCCCGAGATGGACGCCCTGCCTGCCTACACCCCCGGCCGTACGGTGCCCGGCGCCATCAAGATCGCCAGCAACGAGACCGTCGACGGACCGCTGCCCAGCGTCCGCGAAGCCATCGTCAAAGCGATGGACAACATCAACCGCTACCCGGACAACGGCTACGCGGCCTTGCGCGAGCGGCTGGCCGCCTATGTCGGGTTCGCACCCAACCAGATTTCGGTGGGCTGCGGGTCGGTGAGCCTGTGCCAGCAGCTCGTCCAGATCACCGCCTCGGTGGGCGACGAGGTGCTGTTCGCATGGCGCAGCTTCGAGATCTACCCGCTGCAGGTCCGCACCGCCGGCGCGACACCCGTCCTGGTCCCGCTCGCTGATTACACACACGACCTGGACGCCATGCTGGCCGCGATCACCGACCGCACCCGGCTGATCATCGTCTGCAACCCCAACAACCCCACCTCGACGGTCGTCGACCCCGCCAAGCTGGCCGAGTTCGTCGCCAAGGTGCCGCCGCACATCCTGGTGGTCCTGGACGAGGTCTACGTCGAGTACATCCGCGACGGCCTGCTGCCGGACAGCCTGGCGCTGGTGCGCAAGCACCCGAACGTCGTCGTCCTGCGCACCTTCTCGAAGGCCTACGGACTGGCCGGTCTGCGGATCGGCTACGCCGTCGCACACGAGGACATCGTCACCGCTCTGGGCAAGGTCTACGTGCCGTTCACCGCGACCAGCATCAGCCAGGCCGCGGCCATCGCCTGCCTGGACGCCGCCGACGAGCTGTTGGCCCGCACCGACGCCGTGGTGGCCGAGCGGACCCGGGTCAGCGCTGCACTGCGCGACGCCGGCTTCGAGCTGCCCGATTCGCAGGCCAACTTCGTCTGGCTGCCCTTGAGCCCCGACGACACCGTCGACTTCGTGGACGCGGCCGCCGACAACAAGCTGCTGGTGCGGCCCTACGGCCAGGAGGGCGTGCGCGTCACCGTCACGGTGCCGCGCGAGAACAACCTGTTCCTGGACTTCGCCGTCAGGTGGCGCGGCGGCCGGTGAAGCCGATCAGCTGATCCAGCGGGCTCGCGTCGGCCGGAACCTCGACCGGATCGTCGAACCCGACGGCGGCGCGCGCCGCGGGGCTGATTACGGCTCTGGTGACGCCCAGGACATAGTCGGCGAGGTCGTCCGGGGCATTCACCTCGCGGCCGACCGCGGTGGCGTAGTCCCAGGCATGGACGAGAAACTCGAGCGGCAGAATGCCGGCGATCTGCGCCGCCGGCATCTCCCCCGGTCCCGCCGGCACCGTGCCCTCCAGACCCCGGGTGCGCCACGCAGCGAGGGCAGGCCGGGCTGCGGCGGTCACCTGATCCACGATCGGTGCTGCGACGTCCCGGTCGGGCAGTTCAGCGCCGGCGATACCGCCGATGACGGTGATCGAATTCATCAAGTGGTCGGTGAGGGCTGCCACATCGAACTTGGCGCACGGTGTCTGCCGCGCCGCGTCCGCGGCCCCGAGACCCGCCAGTACCTGCTCGAGCACATCCAGGCTGGCCTCGCCGGCCTCGATCACATCGGACGGAATCGCCATGGCCCAGACGCTACGCCCAGGTTCACCGGCTAGCCTGCCGATCATGGGTGAAACCTATGAATCTCTGTCTATCGAGATCAACGACCACGTCGCGCAGGTGACACTGCTCGGCCCCGGCAAGGGCAACGCCATGGGCCCGGCATTCTGGGCCGAGCTGCCGGTGGCTTTCGCCGCCCTGGACGCCGACCCCGACGTGCGGGCCATCGTGCTCACCGGATCGGGTCGCAACTTCAGTTACGGGCTCGACCTGCCCGCCATGGGTGGCTTACTCGCGCCGTTGCTGGCGGGCGGGCTGGCCAAGGAGCGCGCCGACTTCCACACCGACCTGCGGGCCATGCAACAGGCCATCACCGCGGTCGCCGACTGCCGCACCCCCACCATCGCCTCGATCCACGGCTGGTGCATCGGCGGCGGCGTCGACCTGATCTCGGCGGTCGACATCCGTTACGCGAGCGCCGACGCCAAGTTCTCGGTGCGTGAGGTCAAGCTGGCCATCGTCGCCGACGTGGGTTCGCTGGCCCGATTGCCGCTGATCCTGAATGACGGCCATCTGCGTGAACTTGCGTTGACGGGCAAGGACATTGATGCCGACCGCGCCGAGAAGATCGGTCTGGTGAACGACGTGTTCGCCGACGCCGACGCCTCACTGGCCGCCGCGCACGAGACCGCCCGCGAGATCGCCGCCAACCCGCCGCTGACCGTGCGCGGCGTCAAGGACGTGCTGGACGACCAACGCACCGAACGGGTTTCAGCCAGCCTGCGGTACGTCGCGGCGTGGAACTCGGCCTTCATCGCGTCGAAGGATCTGTCTGAAGGCATCACCGCGATGTTCGAGAAGCGCGCGCCGCAATTCAAGGGCGAGTAAGGGCGAATTGCCTTGAGCCTCAACTACATCGAAGCGATTGTGGTCGGCGCGTTCCAGGGTGTCACCGAGTTGTTCCCGGTGTCGAGCCTGGGCCACTCGATCCTGGTGCCGGCACTGGTCGGTGGCCAATGGGCCGAGGATCTGAGCATGACGGCCGAGAAGTCGCCGTACCTCGCCTTCCTGGTGGCCGTGCACGTCGCGACTGCCGTGGCGCTGCTGGTGTTCTTCTGGCGGGACTGGGTCGCGGTTGCCGGCGGCTTGGTGACGTCGATCAGGAACCGGAAGATCACCACCTCCGCCGAACGACTGGCGTGGCTGCTGATCCTGGCGACCATCCCGGTCGGCATCGCCGGCCTCGCACTGGACCACGCGCTGCGCACGTCATTGGGCAAGCCGATCCCGGCCGCTGCCTTTCTGGCCGTCAACGGCGTCGTTCTCTTTGTGGGCGAACGCCTTCGGCATCGAACGGCGTCAGCCGTACCTGCCGCCGCGCACTCGGACGGGCTGTCCGCGTCCGATGAGCGACTGGCCCGGCTGCCCATCGCCGAAGGCATGGGCATCGGCGCGGCCCAGATTCTGGCGTTGCTGCCCGGCATCAGCCGATCCGGCGCGACCATGGTTGCCGGTGTGCTGCGCGGGTTGTCCCACGAGGACGCGGCACGGTTCTCGTTCCTCTTGGCGACGCCGGTGATCCTCGCCGCGGGAGCGCTGAAGATTCCGGAACTGTTCGGCCCGGCCGGCGACGGCATCGGGGGCCAGGTGTTGGCCGGGAGTGTGGCAGCGTTCGTCGCGGCCTATCTGTCGGTGCGGTTCCTGGTGAAGTACTTCGAGACCCGCACGCTGACGCCGTTCGCGATCTACTGCGCGGTGGCCGGGCTGGGCAGTCTGGCCTGGCTGACGCTGCACTGAAACACGCTGGGGCGTAACCCAGCTGCGTATCTGTTCGCATGAGCAGATTCAGTGTTTGGGTCGGCGTCGCCGCGGCGGGCATCATCGTCACGGCGGCGCTGGCGCCGGAGGCAACCGCCGGTGCGGTAGGTGGTCCAGGCGGCTTCGGCAACGCGCAAGACACCATCAATGCGCTTCAGGCGCAAGGGTTTACCGTGCTCATCAATGGCGCTGCGGTGTATCCCCTGTCGGGATGCAAGGTCCTCGGCATCGAGGGGCTGCGCAACGACAACGTCGACTCCTCGGGAGTCATCATCGACCGCACGAAATTCACCCCGGTGTGGGTGGACATCTCTTGCAAGGGCGGCTAATTCAGCGACCCGTGCAGGTTCTTCGCCGTGGGGCTGGTCTCGACCGTGGCGGGGTCCGGGTAGGTGCCGAGCACCCGGTCGGAGGTGCCCGACGTGGTGACCGAGAACCAGTAGTGCTCGTTCTTGAAATGGTGCAGGCGATGGTTGCGCCACACCGCCTTGTAGAACCGGTGGCGCGGCTTGTAGTCGGTGTGGACCAGGTAGTGCGTCCACTCATAGCCCATCAGGATCAACGACTCGACCACGATGAACGACAGCGTCGCCGATACCGGCGCGCCCACGAGCGCGCCGATGCCCAGCGGCAGCGCCACGATCGCCGCGATCAGCCACGGCAGTGTCGGGGTCGGGATGAACACCAGGTCGATGTCGCGGGGGTTCGCGTGGTGCCGTCGGTGGTCGCGGGCGACGAGGGTGTCCACGGTGACCCGGCCGAGTTTCCGCGGCCGCCAATGCAGGATGAAAACGTGAATCACCCACTCCACGAACGGGAACAGCAGCGCCAGCACCAGCGGCGCCCACAGGTCGCGTAGCGCCAGCCCGCCGACGACGATCCGGGCTCCGACCATCCCGACCACGAGCGTCAGGATCATCCACGGCGTCGGATGCCGCCAGAATTCGCGCGCCGCCCGCCCAAGGGTCACACCCCGGGTACTGGTGGTCGTCACTGTGCCTCCATCTGGTCGAGAAAATCGGTGAGCACCGTGGTGGCGCCGCCGAGCACCGTCGACGCGGCTCGGCGCGCTTTCAGCGCGGCGCCCGATGTCACCGCTTCCGCGAGCTTGCGGTACGCGCCCACGGGTTCAGCGGCCGCGACAGCGTCGGCGACCACCGCGAGCATCGGTTCGTACACCCGGCGCATCCCGTTGAAGATGAGCGTCATCGCGATCGAATCCGCGCCGGCGACAAGGCATTCCCAGAAACCGAGCGCGGCCAGTTGCTGCGTCTGCCCGGTCTGTGCGCGCTCGATGTCGGCGAGCGCGCGCGCCAGCGGTTCGGCGAGCTTGCCGGCGGACCGCGCCGCCGCGCGTTCGGCGATCCACGGCCCGAGGTACTCGCGCACCTCGAGCACACTGCGCACCACCGAGGGGTTGACCATCGCCCCGTCGGGCGCGTCAACCAGCAGATACGGCAGCAGATCAAGCCCGCCCGTACGCGTGATGTCGTTGACGACGGCGCCGTCGCCCTGCCGCACGTCGAGATGACCCGACGCAACCAGACGCTGGATCGCCTCACGCACCACGGGCCGCGATACCCCCAGCACCTCCGCCAGTTTGCGCTCACTCGGCAGGCGCGAGCCCGGCGGCTGAGCGCCGGCGACGAGCTGCTTGAGCAGCTGGTCGTGGACCTCGTCCGCTGCCGAGCGCCGCTTGATCGACGTCAACTCCATGCCACGACACTAACCCAGCCAAAGGTAAGAGGTCTAGTGGTATTACCAATATTGTGGCGAGCTCAGACGTAATCCTTCGGTCACGGGTAGCTCAACAGGACCATCACCCGGCCATCCGGCGACGGCTCGGGAAACGCGTCGACCTGGAAGCCGTAATACTCCGACTGGCTATCGGTGATGGTGTCGATGACCTTGCCCTGGGCCTTCAGCTTGCCGTCCTTGACGTGCCGCATCACGCCGATGAAGTCGGGCACCGACATCGACTCGGCCAGTAGCAGGACATCGCCGCCCGACGGAAGTTTCACCAGCACACCGGAACCCGCGTAGTTGTCGCCGCCGCGGCCCGTTCCGCGGGGCGCCCAGTACACCGGCTCGGAGACGACTTCGCCGTCGACGCGACGGTACTGACCCACGTGGTCGACGCCGTCCTGCACGGAAACCACCGGCAACGCGGCGATGGTCCGCTGCTCCTGGAACCACATCCAGCCGAGCGGAATACCGATGATGGCGTAGATCATCACCATCAGCATCAGCACCGGCTTCCACGCGATCTCCCAGGCCGCCCGGAAACCTTGCTTCTCCAACTGGCTGCGGCCGAATCGGAAGACGTACCAAGCCAATATCCGCGCCAGCGCCATCGCGGCCAGAAGGCACAGCCCAACGACGCCGGCCACCCGGTAATAGAACGTGCTGCCTCCGTGGTCGATGGTCGACAACACCAGGACCGCGGGGATCGGTGCCGTCAGGAGCAGCAGCAGCGCATACGACGGGTGGCTCGTCAGATACTTGTATTCGACGGTCCAGCTCTTGACACCGACACCCACGGTGAAGTCACCGATATCCGCGGTCGAGACCGGCGTCCACGAGCCGTCGCGCACCTGCGGCCGCACCAGCCCACGGACGAAGAAGAAGCCGGCCACCAGCGAGACGGCCAGCGCACCCCAGAACACGCCGGGCAGCCGTTCGCCGGTACCAGGGACCCCGAACCCGCCACGGATATCGATGATCTTGGCGATGAAGAACATCAGCGGGACAACGAAAAACAGTTCTCCCAGCCAGATTTGGACCAGTTGCGGGATACGTTTGCCAATCCGGTCAAACGCCAGCACCCCGCTCCAGATGAATCTCAGGACCCGCACGGGGTGATCTCGATATAGGCCATCGGAATGTCGAACGCGGAGCTGCTCTTGTCGAGGGTCCGCTCGAACACCTTCATGGCCGGCGACCAGTTCGCCGCGATCACCGCGTCGGCATGCGCGTGCTCGGTCTCCGGCAGGATGCGGGCGATGCCGGCGGCCGGCTGTCCCGTCGGCTTGCCCCGGAGGTTGCATGGCACGACGACCACGCACGGATTGTTGCGCAGCCGCTTCACTTTCCCTGTCGATGCGTCGGTGCGGACGTACAGCTTCCCGTCGGCCACACCATGATTGATGGGGCTGGGCATGGCTTCACCGGACCGCTTGAAGGTGACAAGCACGATCTGCCGCGCTTGGTCGAAGCCGGCGAAATCCGGAGCCGTCGGCTCCCCGATGTCAAAGGCCTCGTGGTGGCGCAGCTTGTCCATGCCACGAAACATCAACTTGCTCATGGCCGAAACCGCATTACTGGGCATCGTCTCGTCCAATCATTGTTGGTTTCTTGAGGTTTCGTCCACCTGCTCGCCCGACCAGAGCCAGGTCCGAACCGTCCAATCGGTCACCGCGCCGTCGACGACGAACGGGTCGGCCGCCGCGAACCGCTCGGCCGCGTCCTTGTCGGTGAACACGCCCAGCGCGCCGAACTCACCGGGCGCGGCGTCCTGGACCGGGCCCAACAGCAACAGGACTCCCGGGTATTCACAGCGAAATCGATCGGCGTACGCCTGATGCGCCGGAAACAGCTCGGGCACCTTCTCCCGAGCCTGCTCGGTCGATGAATAGATCAGCAGGTAGCGCGGCAACCACTGAGCCGTCATGACCGGAAGCCTAATCCGGAAGTTGAATTCACCGTGGGCACAACGGTCGATCCCCGACGCCGGCGCAAATAACGTCGACGCATGACTGCTTCTGTGACATCTCTCAACGCGATCACCGACGCCACCCGGGCGGCGGTCGCCGACAATCCGGCCGCGGCCGCCGTGGTGTTCAAGGCCGCGGCGCAGCCCGAAGGCACCGTCGGCAGTGAGATCACGCTCGGCAAGTACCGGGTACACGTCGACGAGCCGCCCGTACTCGGCGGCCAGCACACAGCGCCCAACCCGGTCGAGTACTACCTGGCGTCCCTGCTGTCCTGCCAGGTGGTGACCTACCGCTTCTGGGCCGAGCGGCTCGGAATCCAGGTCGATTCCCTCAGCGCCAGCGCCGAGGGCGACCTCGATGTACGCGGCTTCTTCGGTCTCGATGACAGCGTCCGCCCCGGCTTTCAGCAGATCCGGGTGACGGTCAACGTCTCCGGCCCGGAGACCGACGAGCGGTACCGGGAACTGCAAGAAGCGGTGGATGCGCACTGCCCGGTGCTAGATCTGACGACCGGCACGACGCCAGTAAGTACCCAGCTGATCACTGGTTGACCGCTAGATTTGCGTCATGCCGTCGATGACGCCCCCGCCGCGCCTCATCGCGGCCGCGGCACTGACCGTAGTAACCCTGGCTGGTTGCACGCCGGCCACTCCGAGGCCGACCGCGACGACCGCAAGCACCCCAACGACCACCAGTGCCGCCAAGGTTGCGCCCCCAGCCGCCGACACCCACGGGTACACGATCACGTCGCTAACGGTTCCCGGCTCACCGCCGGGGACGTCAGTAACGGTTCCTCAGTTGTCGGGTGGCGACCCGGCCGTGACCGCGCGATTCAACGCCGCCATGCAGGCATCCCGGGCCGGCATGACTCAGCCGTCCGACGATACGAGCGTGAGCGACGGCGAGCTCCCGGGCGGATTCCGCAGCGGCGTAACCAGAATCGGCTCCGGAGTCGTAGCCGGACGCATCGTGCTGCTCTGGTACGGCAAGGGCGCCGCGCACCCCAATCAAAGCCTGGGCACGGTGGTGATCGCGACCCACACCGCAACGCCGGTTACCGTCAACGACCTCTACCAGGACCATGCCGCGACACTGACCCGGCTGCGGACGCTGCTGCCGCAGCTGGACACCACCGGACGGCTGGATGCGCAGTGGCTATCGGGGGACGACATCGACGTCAACTGGCTGCCCACGCCGGACGGGCTGCAGGTATACGTCCCTGTGGCCCACGCACTGGGTGACTATGTGCCTGTGACGGTGCCGTGGGACCGAATCGCCGGTCTGCTGCGGCCGGGAATGCTTGAAGTACTGCGGGCGGATTAGTTATCCGAATATTGTTGTCGGTCAACATGTTCCGAGTAACACGCTGAACGACTGGAATTGGTTCTACCCGTGGGCATTTGGCGCGCTGGTGTGGTGCCCGAGCGCTTGGCCGCGATGGGGTGCAAGCCGCGCGACTGATGCCGCACTTCACCTGCGCGGACTTCGTGGTGAGCCGCTGTTCGACGGCCTCCCCAACGGCTCAGGGCACTGTGGAAACATCGGACCATGGGCACCCCCGATGCACCACGACCGAACCACCGGGCGAAGTACGTCGCCGTCTCGATCGTCGTGGCGGTCACCGCGGTGGTCGGGGTCGTGGGCGACATTCCGGGCCGCATCACGCGCGCGTTCGGCGGCGTCGTGCACGAGGATCTGTTCTCCGCGCAGCGGCTGGACTCGGAATTGAACGTGGTGCGCGCGCAGCTCGGCCACCTGCCGATGCGGCGAGTGGACGTGACCTCCAACCTGATCTCGGTCGAGGCCGTCGCCGCTGACGGCCGGCTCCACCTGTACTGGATCCGCGACGGCAAGGTCGACGACATGGACTCGATCTCCGACCTGCATGCGGGCGAGACTGCGTTCACCGCGGAGGATCTGTCGGGACCGCGGATACGCGCGGCGGTGTCCGATGTCCACAGCCTCGGGAAGCCCGGCGACATCGAGCTGGCCTCCTACATGATCGGCCAGGGGCATCCACTGTCGGTGGCCGTGTGGGTCCGGCACGACCCGCTGAGTTCGGTGCTGCACTTCGATCCGCGCGGCGGCAGCGCCGTGGTGCGTGAGCAGTCGATCGAGACCGACGAGCACACCTCGTCCTTCGGCGGCTGCTGGTGCTGAACGGCGGGCCTATTGCTACACCGCTGAAACAATGATCTGTGGGATCGATGTGGACCGAGCTGGTGGAGTGGTTCTCGATCCGGAACGTGAATGTCAGATGCCCGGGGACAGCGCTCGGGGCAGTCACTCGCAGATGCCCACAGGGTCCAACGGCCCCTGTGGGCATATACATTGGCACCGTGTTGACGACAGTCGCGGTTCGCGGGTATCGGTCGTTGCGCGACCTGGTACTTCCGATGTTTCCGCTGACCGTCGTGACGGGGGCCAATGGGACAGGCAAGTCCTCGCTGTACCGAGCACTGCGCTTGTTGGCAGATTGCGGGCGCGGCGGTGTCGTTGCCTCGCTCGCGCGCCAAGGCGGGTTGCAATCAGCGGCATGGGCCGGCCCCGAAGCTACCAAAGGCGCGCGACGCACTGGCGATGTCCAAGGCACGGTCCGCGCACGGCCCGTGTCGATCGAACTTGGCTACGCTTCCAATGACTTCGGCTATTTGGTCGATCTCGGCTTGCCATCTATTAGCAAGACTTCCGCGTTTGTGCGTGACCCAGAAATCAAACGCGAGTATGTATTTACCGGCGCTGTACTCCGACCAAGCGCAACACTGGTACAGCGCACGCGGCCGATTGTTGAGGCACGGTCGGAGTCGGGACGCGGATTTGACGGAGTGTCCCGTTCGTTGCCTACCTACCGCAGCATGTTGGCAGAGTTTGCGGGAGGCTTTCCGGAGCTGGCTCTGGTCCGCGGCGCCCTGCGAAGCTGGCGATTCTACGACGGTTTTCGCGTCGACGACAGCGCACCGGCCCGCCAGCCGCAGATCGGCACCCGCACGCCGATCCTGTCCGACGATGGACACGACCTGGCGGCCGCGATCCAAACGATCATCGAAACGGAGGATGACACGTTTCATCGGGTGATTGCGGATGCATTCGACGGTGCAGCGGTCTCCGTGGACGTGACCAACGGAGTTTTTGACGTGGAGGTACATCAGCGCGGCATGCTTCGACCGCTTCGGACGGCTGAATTATCCGACGGGACTTTGCGTTTCCTTCTGTGGGCGGCGGCGCTGTCGAGCACAGAGCCGCCCGCGTTGATGGTTCTCAATGAGCCGGAAACATCCCTACATCCTGCGCTAATCGGACCACTCGCTGAACTGATTCGAGCGGCCAGCGACCGAACGCAGGTCCTGGTAATCACCCATTCCGACGTGCTGCAACACCACCTGCGCGCAAAACCATTGCGCGACTTCGACTATGAGAGCAGATCAGAGGAGAACCCGTCGGCGGTTCAACTGGAGGTAGTCAAGGATTACGGCGAGACGCAGGTCGCTGGTCTGCACCCGCTGGCTGTTCCGCCATGGTCGTGGGGCTCACGATAAGAGCGGCTGCTCCGAGCTGCCCAACCTGAGATCAATCTCCCGCTCAGCCCTCGGCAGCGTTGGACAGCAGCTTCAAACTCAAGAATCCGAGGTCCTTCGACCCGTCAAACGTCAGCTCCAGATCAGGTCTGCTACCAAGGTACTCACCAATTCGGACCAGCGCGAGAACGAGGGCGTGCACACCATCAGCCCCACCGGCAAAGGCGACCCATGGTTGGCCATCAATGTCTTCCACCCGAAATGGGCAGTACCACCCTGATTGGGGGTTGCTTTGGTCGAAAGGCTTTGGGGCACCCAACTTCACTTCAACTGTCGCGCCTTGACGACCAATGAGCGTGCGCTGAGCGATCGGTTGCTGAAAATTCAGGTCCATTGATGTCCCGTTTCACTCGCCGTGGCTATTTGGCAATCATTTCTTGAGGCAGTTAGCGTATATCTGCATCGCCCGCTCCCAACATGTTCGACTGCCGACGCAGTTGGCAGAGGCCGCTGCGTAGACATCGTCGCACGGGTGGTAGTGCTCTCCAGACATCTGCTGAATCTGTTGCGGCGCATTGTCATAGGTCAATGGCTGCTGACCGTGGACAGGTGATCCCGACTGCTCAACGACCGTGCTCTGCGGAACTTGCGCCGGAACGGCTTGGCTGGGGGTCTGGTTGTAGATGCTAATCGAATTCGCTTGGTCCAGTGACGGCAGGCTATTGCTGGCACCGTTGATCGGAGGTTGCGGCATGCTTGGGGGAACAAACTGACTGCCGTCAAGGCCGCCGGGTCCGGTGTTACCGCCGGGACCCAAACCGCCGCCGGGCCAGTCGTCAGCGACGGCGAGCGGTGGACCGATGCCGATTGTTGTTGGCCCAACTGCGGCGAGTTGCGTCAGCGGCAGTGCAAGCACTAGCGCGAGAAGTTTCCAATGTCGCGAACCTCGACGTCGGAACAGTTGACGTTCGGACTGTGGGCCTTGTGATGCGACCATTGCTGTTCCCTCCTACGCCGCGCAGTAGCGGTTGCCCGTGGCCAGTGGCTTGTTTGTGTTGGCGGTTTGGGTGACGGGTTGGCACAGCGGGCCGTGCAGCATGTTGGCTTTCACCCAGGCCACATGGTCGCTTGCAGCGCGCATGCAGGTCTCATTCTCGTCGTTGCCTTGGCCGAAGGCTGCCGACGTGCGTCGATGACGCACCAGCACTCGCCGACGGCTATGCAAGTTCTGCAGCCACTACCTCAGCTGCCCGCATGCATCGCTGTACGCAATGGCTTGCGTTGCCGCGATGGTGGTCGAAACTGGCGGGGCTTCTGTTCGTGAATTCACTTGGCCACAGCGGGAAACTTCGTATGCCAGTCGGGCCTCAACGGCGACCCACTCACGACTTCACCGGCGTCAATGTCGAGTCCCACCGGAGTCTTGGTGATCCTCTCGACGAGTTGGCTCAACAGGCACAGAGCGAAATCCACAATTGCCGCGTTGCTGTTTCATGGCCAGGGAGCCGCTCACCGCGCTCAGCATCGTCAGAACCGGCCTGATCAATCTCGACGAAAACGAACCCAGCTGACACCGGGTTCGAAAATCGAACATTTGGCGGTGGCGGAGGGATTTGAACCCCCGGTTGGGTTTAACCAACTCTCGCTTTCAAGGCGAGTGCATTAGGCCGCTCTGCCACGCCACCGCCGACCAGCCTAAGGGGTCCGGCGCCGTGCGAGCCCGTCGGGTCCGTGTGTAGCGTGGCGGCTATGCGCGCCATCGTCGTCGAATCCCCAGGTCAACTGGCATGGTCCGAGGTACCGGACGTGACAGCCAAGGAGGGTGAGGTCGTCATCGACGTCACGACTGCCGGGGTGAATCGGGCCGACCTGCTGCAAGCCGCCGGTCTCTATCCCCCACCGCCGGGCGCCAGCGACACCCTGGGGCTGGAGGTCTCGGGCGTCATCTCCGAGGTCGGCGCCGGCGTCGGGAACTGGGCTGTCGGTGACGAGGTGTGCGCCCTGCTGGCCGGCGGCGGCTACGCCGAGAAGGTGGCCGTGCCTGCCCCTCAGGTGATGCCGATCCCGGCGGGCGTGGGCTTGCATCACGCGGCCGGCCTGCCGGAGGTCGCGGCCACGGTGTGGTCCAACCTGTCGATGACCGCTCATCTGAGCTCCGGCCAGCTGGTGCTGCTGCACGGCGGCGCGAGCGGCATCGGCACGCACGCGATCCAGGTTGCCCATGCGCTGGGCGCCCGCGTCGCGGTCACCGCGTCACTCGAAAAGCTGGAGCTCTGCCGCGAACTCGGCGCCGACATCCTGATCAACTACCGCGACGAGGACTTCGTCGAGCGGATGACAGAAGCCGGCGGCGCCGACGTCATCTTCGACATCATGGGCGCCTCCTATCTGGACCGGAACATCGACGCGCTCGCGCCCGACGGCCGCGTGGTGATCATCGGTATGCAAGGCGGCGTCAAAGGCGAACTGAACATCGCCAAGCTCCTGGGCAAGCGGGCCGGTGTCATCGCCACTGCGCTGCGCTCCCGCCCCTTGGCCGGTCCGTCCGGCAAGGGAGCGGTGATTTCCGAAGTGGTGCAGCATGTTTGGCCGATGATCGCAGACGGCCGGGTGCGCCCGATGATCGGCGCCGAGCTACCCATCGAGCAGGCCACGGCGGCCCACCAGCTCCTGCAGGCGGGTGCCGTGTCCGGGAAAGTTCTTCTACGAGTACGTGATTGACCTCAGTGAGCCTGACCACAGGGCGGTTTCGAGGCCGGTTCTCCGCCACCGGGTCAGGCTCGCGCGACGCGTACCTTGACTCCGCGATTACGGCGCACAACCCCGAGAGCACAACGCCCTGACCGCCGGATCAACAAGGCAGATAGTTTGACGTTGTGACGTTCACCTACACCGCGCCGGTCCGGTACCTCGAGGTCGACCAGCAGGGCGTGGTCTTCAACATGTGGTACCTGGCCTACATGGACGAGGCCTTCGGCGCATTCATCGCCCAAACGGCATCGTGGCGTGACATCTTCGAGGCGGGCGTCGATGCCCAGGTGGTGCACACCGAGCTGGACTGGTCAGGTTCCCTGAAGTGGGGCGACCAGATTCACGTCGACGTCACCGTGCCCGCACGAGGGCGTACGTCTTTCACGGTCGAATTCCTCATCCACGCAGGCGATTCCGCGCAGCCCATCGTCACCGCGCGGACCGTGTACGTCTGCATCGCGACAAACGGCGCCGGGAAGGTCGAACCTCCGAAGTTGCTGCTCGACGCGCTTGGTTACAAGTAACTAACCGAGCGAGGCCAACGCCCGCACCAGCTGGTCCACCTCGGCGGTCGTCGTGTAGTGCCCGAGGCCGACCGTCACGGCACCCCCGATGTCGTTGACGCCGATGGCCTCCAGCACCCGGGAGTTGCCGTCCGACACGGCCAGGACGCCGTTGTCGGCGAGCCGGCTGATCACCCGGTCGGCGGGCACGCCCTGGACCGCGAAGCTCAGCACCGGAATGGCAGCCTCGGGCGCCCCGAGCACCATGACCAACGGCAGCGACCGCAGCGAGTTACGCAGATACCCGAACACCCGGCCCAGGTAAGCCTCCGCCGACTGCATGGAGCGGGCGAGCCGCTCGCGACGGGAACCGGTCGCGGCGTCGTCGAGGTTGGCCAGGTATTCGATGCTGGCGACGACGCCACCGAGCAATCCGAACTGGTGCGCACCGACTTCCAGACGCGCAGCGCCCGTGGCATTCGGATCGAGCGAAACCGTCGCCAAGGTGTCGATCATCGCGGGGTCACGGAACACCAGCGCACCGATCGGCGGGCCACCCCACGCGATCGCGTTCAGCGCCACCACATCGGCGTCGAGGTCATTGATGTCCAGCAGGCGGTAGGGCGCGGCCACCGAGTGGTCGACGACGACCATGCCGCCGTTCTCCCGGGCCATCTTGGTCACCGGCCGCAGATCGGTGACGGTACCGAGCTTCGACGACGCCGACGTGATCGCGATCAGCCGGGTCGGCCGGGTGATGAGCGTCTCCCACTGCCAGCTGGGCAGTTCACCGGTCTCGATGTCGACCTCGGCCCACTTCACCTTGGCGCCATAGCGATTCGCGGCCCGCAGCCAGGGAGCGATGTTGGCCTCGTCGTCCAGGCGGGTGACGACCACCTCGTAGCCCAGTCCTGATCGTGACGCCGACGCCTCGGCCAGCGAGTTCAGCAGGACGGCGCGGTCGGCGCCGAACACCACGCCGCGCGGGTCGCCACCGACGAGATCGGCGACTGCCTGCCGTGCGGCGGTCAGGACCGCGGCGCTGCGCTGGGCGGCCGGGTGCGGCCCAGCAGCCGATGACATCGACCCGCGGAACGCTGTCGAAACGGTGGTCGCTACCGAATCCGGCAGCAACATGCCGGTCGGCGCATCGAAGTGCACCCAGCCGCCGCCCAGTGACGGGTGCAGACCGCGCACCCGGGCGACGTCGTATGCCATGCCATGCCAACCTTCGAGCAATTTGGGCTTGTCAGCCGAAATTTATCCGGGGGCGCGCCCCGCTGTACACACCGGCGAAAGCCGGGCCACCCGAACAGCCATACTAGTGCAGTGAGCTTGGCCTCCGGCGTCCTTGTCGCCCTGTTGACCATGGTGATACCTGGAGCAATCACCGCCCGCGTAGCACAGCTAACCTGGCCCGTTGCCATAGCAGTCGGCCCCGCAGTGACCTACGGCATCGTAGCTTTGGCCGTCGTTCCACTGGGTGCCGTCGGCGTTCCGTGGAACGGCTGGACGGCGTTGCTGTCGTTCGTCATCGTGGTCGCAGTGGTGGCTGGGCTTCGTCGTGCCTTGCGACGCTTCGCTGACACCGCCGCTGAACGACTCGCGATCACCCGCGGGCCCGCCCTGTTCGTGGCCGGCGGCATCGTCGTCGGCGCGACGGCAATTGCAGTTTCAGCAATCCTCGGCATGCCGCATTGGCAATCCATTCCGAGCACCTGGGACTCGGTCTGGCACGCCAACACCATCCGCTGGATACTCGACGTCGGCCAGGCCTCGCCGATGCACATGGGCGAGCTTCGCAACGTCGAGACGCACGCGTTGCTGTACTACCCCTCGACATTCCATGCCCTGGCAGCCGTCTTCTGCCAACTGACCGGCGCCGCCCCGACGACGGCCTACACCCTGCACTCGCTGGCGGCCTCGATCTGGCTGTTCCCCGTCAGCGCGGCAACCCTGACCTGGGCCATGGTTCGGCCGCACAAGTGCCAGCGCTGGAGCGCCGGGGCGGCCGCCGCGGCGGCCGCGCTGGCGGCGTCGTTCACCGCCCTGCCCTACGTCGAGTTCGACGTCGCCGCCGTCCCCAACCTGGTGGCCTACGGCCTCGCCGGACCGACGACGGTGCTGATCATGTCGTGCCTGCGGCACCGCGACCGGATCCCGCTCGCCGTCATCGCGCTGATCGGCGTCTTCTCCACCCACATCACGGGGGGCGTCGTCGTCGTCACTTTCGTCGGCGCCTGGTGGCTGTGCGACACCCTCTGGCATCCCGTACGCGGCCGGCTCGCCGACTTCCTGAGCCTGCTCGCCGTCGCGGTGCCCTCGTTGGTCCTGCTGCTGCCGCAGTTCATCGGAGTGCTGGCGCAGGCGGACATCATCGTCGGACACGCCTTCATCACCCATCAGAGCCGACTGCGGGTGCTGTTCAACGCGATCGTCCAGCACACGCGCCACCTCAACGACTACCCGATCCAGAACATCCTGATCGCGCTCGGCGGCATCGGCGGCGTGA
>Ga0105237_10002381_pt1 | contig 23332 bp, 9 predicted proteins | sample KBSC24metaG_FD_81520 | JGI IMG/M metagenome (GOLD analysis project Ga0105237, IMG submission 81520) | Corn rhizosphere microbial communities from Kellogg Biological Station, Michigan, USA - KBS C2-4 metaG | ecosystem: Host-associated > Plants > Roots > Rhizosphere > Soil | place: Michigan, USA...
ACGACGGCGAAGAAATATGGCGCGGTGCGCTTCGTGTCGAGCGCCATCGGAGTCCATAAATCGATCTCTACCCTTGGGAACTTGAACTCAGCGGGCATCACGCCGACGATCTGTGTGGGCGTGTTGTTCAAGCTCACCATGCTGCCGACGATGTTTGCGTCGCCGCCGAAGCGTCGTTGCCAGAACGCATAACTGAGCACACAGATGGAGTTCTTTCCGGGAGTATCTTCACCTTCGACAAACGTACGTCCGAGGTACGGGTTGACGCCGAAGACCTTGAAGAAGTCGGCGCTAACCTTTGTTATCTCGAGGCGCTGTGGCTCGCCTACGCCGGTAAGATTCGTCTGGCTACTGTTGTAAAGCGCGATTGTTTCGAACGAGCGATTCTGCTCGCGATAGGCGGCGAAGTCTGCCTGCGATACTCCCCAACTCGAGAGACCGAGCTTTGGACTCGCCTGAAGCATTCGCACCAGGCGATCGGGTTCGCGAAACGGCAGCGGTCGCAGGAGGATGCCGTTGACCAAACTAAAGATCGCGGTGTTCGCGCCAATGCCGAGCGCCAGCGTGACGACAGCAACCAGGGTGAATCCCGGTTGCTTCAACATAATCCGCACGCCGTAACGAAGGTCCTGGAAAAGTGTATTCATGACTTTCTATGCCTTTTTTTGTGTGCCTTTTTGTGCCTTTTTGTGCCTTTTTGTGGCACTCATTCATATCTCAGCGCGACCAGCGGATCGATCCGCGTCGCGCGTCGTGCCGGGATGTAGCAAGCAAGAAAAGCAACCAACAAGAGCAATGCAGGGACGCCGATGAAAGTCAGCGGATCTCTCGGCGTCACACCGAAAAGCATGTCTGTCAACACGCGCGTCGCGATCGATCCCACCCCGACGCCAATGATTAAACCAACAATGGTCAGTCCCATTCCCTGACGCAACACGAGTCTGAGCACGTCGACCGGCTGTGCGCCCAACGCCATGCGCACTCCAATCTCATGCGTGCGCTGCGCCACCGCGTACGAGATCACGCCGTAGAGTCCGACGCACGCGAGCACCAGGGCCAGCGCTGCAAACAATCCGAGCAGCAGCGCCTGAAAACGCTCTTGCGAGATCGCGGCGGCAAACACCTGGTCCATCGTGCGAACGTTCGTGACGGGCTGGTCCTTATCGACGGACCAAACCGCCTGTCGCACTGCTCCAGCGATTGACGTCACATCGCCTTTCGTGCGCAGCACGAGATCTCTTGGCGCGATGAACCCACGGCGATCCTGTGCGTAGGGCGCATACAAATCCATTCGCGGATCGCCGTAGAGTCCTGCCTGGCGCACGTTGCCGACGACGCCAACCACTGTCAGCCACGCGTTGGGGGAATCAACTGGTCCAATCTTGAGTCGCTTTCCGGTCGGATCTTCGCCGGGCCAGTATGCTTCCGCGAGTCGCTGGCTAACGAGGATCACGGGCTGCGAGCCGGCATTGTCGTGCGCGTCGAAAAAGCGTCCGCGTTGAAGCGGGATTCCCATGGTGCGGAAATACTCGGGACTCACCACGCGATACAGCGCGAACGGCAACTTCATGTCGCTGGGCTGCGTTTGACCCTCGACTGAGAAGCTGAAGTTCATGCCATTGAACGAGAGCGGCAGAAACGTGATCATGCCGGCGGATTCAATGCCGGGAAGCTCGCCGACGCGTCGCAGCATTTCGTCATAGAAGGCGCGCCTGGCTTCAGGTGTCCGATACTTCGGCATCGGCAGCACCATCTTCATCGTCAACAGGTTGTCCGCGCTGAATCCGGTCTCAACCTGCCGCAACAGTTGAAAGCTGCGGATCAATAATCCGGCGCCGACGAGAAGCACGACCGCAAGCGCGACTTCTGACACGATGAGCACGCGTCGAACATGACGGCCCGAGGTTCCGCCGCCAGTGTCGCGCGCGACGTCACTCAACGTCTCGCCGGGTTTAGCGCGCGCAGCGAGCAAGGCAGGCACGCCGCCAAAGACGATCGCCGTGAGCACACTCACACCCAGCGTAAACACAAAGACGCGCGCATCGACACTGACGTTCTGAAGTCTTGAAAGACTTTCGGGAAGCAGTTTTGAAAGCGCTGCAACGCCCCAGACGGCGCCGAGCACGCCGACCAAACCACCAACCGTCGCGAGTAATAAACTCTCGACCAGCAGTTGGCGCACGATGGTCCAGCGACGTGCGCCGAGAGCGAAGCGAATCGCGATCTCTCTGCGCCTGACTGTTGCCTGGGCCAACAGCAGGTTTGCGACGTTTGCACACGCAATCAGCAGCACCAGGCCCACTGCCGCAAAAAGTATCAGCATCGGCAGACGAAGGTTGCCGACGTAATCCTGATGCGTCGAGTTTACGATGAAGGTGAGTCCTTCATTCGTCTTTGGATACTCGGTCGCCAGCCGCCCACCGATACCGTCGACTTCTGCGTTTGCCTGTTTGAGAGTTGTTCCGGCGCGTAGAAGCGCGACGACGTGTAGATAATGATCGCCACGTCCAGCAGCCTGTTCCGGTTCCATGGCCCACGGTATCCACAGCTCCGTCTCGCGCTGGGGGAAGAAGAAACCACGCGGCATCACGCCAACCACGGTGAACGGTTCGCCGTTAAGCGTGATGCTGCGATTGACGATCGACGGATCGCGATTAAACCGGCGCCGCCAGAGTGCATCGCCAAGCACGACAACATGCTCCTGACCGACTTGATCTTCGTTCGTCAGAAACGTCCGGCCCAAAGCGGGTTCAACACCGAGAATTGAAAAAACATCTGCGGTCACGAGTTCCGCAGTGAGTCGCTCGGGCTCTGCTCCGTCGCCGGTGAGATTGACATCTTGCGTGCCGTGTGCCCCGATGACTTCAAATCCTCGAGTCTGATTGCGGAGATCGAAGAAGTTCGCGGGCGCGACTTCGTTTTGACTAACCCCCTGCCCCAGGCCCCGCTCCCAAATCGACACCACTCGTTCAGGATCTTTGAAAGGCAGCGGCCGCAGCAGAATCGAATCCACCGCGCTGAAGATCGCAGTGTTCACACCAATGCCCAGCGCGAGCGTGACAAGCGCAACCAGCGTCGCCCCCGGGCGCTTCAATAGACTCCTTATTCCATACCGAGCATCTTTGAATAAGTGATCTATCATTTGTGTGCCTCTTTGTGCCTTTTTGTGGCTTCACTCGTACCTGAGCGCCGTCAGCGGATCGACTTTCGTCGCCCGACGCGCCGGCACCAGACACGCCACCAACGCAACCAACGCAAGCAACACAGCAATCGTCACGAATGTCCACGGATCACGCGCCTGCACGCCAAACAACAGTTCCGTCAGAGTCTGTAGGTAAGTCATCAACGCGTAAGCACCAGCGAGTCCAATCACGATTCCGACAACTGTTAGAGCCATTCCCTCGCGCACAACCATCATCAGCACTCGGCGACGATCGGCTCCGAGCGCCATCCGAATGCCGATCTCGTGCGTGCGCTGCGACACCGCATAAGCCATTACGCCGTACAACCCGATCGCCGCGAGCTGCTGCGCGATCAGTCCGAAGAGCGTCAGCAGCTTGGCAAACATTCTCTCGATTGCGAGCGTCTGATCAGCCTGTTGAACCTGTGTTCGGATGTTGCTGAGCGGCAGATTGCTATCCACTTCCCGCATCGCTTCTCGTATTGGACCAGCCAACGCCGTGGGATCACCCGTAGTGCGAATTTCAAACACGGCTCGCGACGCCCTTTCGAGATTCTGCCGCCACGATTGGTAAACAGTTGGCGGGATATCGTCGCGCTGGCTGGTGTACTTGGCGTCTCGCGCCATGCCAACGATCTGGATCTCACACGGCTTCTCTAAAGCGAAGTTGAAGCACTTTCCGACGGGGCTCTCGTTTGGAAAATAAGCTTTGGCAAATGCCTGATTGACTACAGCAACGCGTGGTGCGCGCGCATCGTCCTGTTCGGTGAGGTTTCTTCCGGTGAGCAGTGGAATCTGCATAGTGCGGAGAAAATTCTCTCGCACGGTGTGAACCTTGGCTTCGCCCTCCAGCGGCTTGCCGTCTGATCCAAGAATGTGTGGCAGATAGATCGAGCTGGTGTTTGATCCATGAGAAAGCAGCGCGTTACGCGAGAAAGTCACTGACTCCACTCCCGGCACTGCTTCGAGACGACCGAATGCGTGTTGATAAAGATTCACGAGCTTGTCGTCTTTGTAACCGAGCAGGCTTGGGTCCACGTCAAACAGGAGCAGGTTCTGTGCGTTGAATCCGATGTCGACGTGCTGAAGATTTCTCAACGTGCGAATCAGGAGACCTGCACCAATCAGAAGCAGCACTGACACCGACACCTGGACCACGACGAGTCCCCTGCTCAGCCACGAACGCCCGATCGCCGTCGAGCTCCTGCCCGCGTCTTTGAGGGCGGGAGTCAGATCGAGATCGGTCGCGCGCAGGGCAGGCAGGATTCCAAAGATCAATCCGGTGAGGAACGAAAGACCGAGCGTGAAACCAAGCACGCGCAGATCGAGTTTTGGCTCGAGCGCACTCATCTCTCGCCCGGCCCACTCTGTAACCACCAAAAGACCGTTTTTGATCCAGACCGCAAATAGAATCCCGAGCGCGCCGCCCACTGCTGCGAGCAAAATGCTTTCCGTCAGTAACTGCCGCACCAAACGCCATCGACTCGCGCCCAAAGCGAGTCGCACAGCAATCTCCCTGCGTCGCGACGAACCGCGCACGAGCAGAAGATTCGCAACGTTCGCGCAGGCGATCAGCAGAACGAGACCGACGACTCCCACCAGCAGTTCCAACGGCTGCGAGAAGCCGACGCGCGTGTCCATCTCACCCTGGCTTCCGGAAACGACTCCGAGACGTGGCAGATCTTTTGGATCGACCGTGTGCAGCGGAGTCTCCGTTCGAGCCTGGCGCCCGGCGCGATGTTCGAGCACTGACTGTTGGAACGGTCCAGCGAGAGCTGCTGCGGCCTGCTCCATGGTGGCCCCGGGCTGCAAACGGCCCATCACTCGCAACCACCAGTAGCCGGCGCCGTTCATGTTGCTCTCGTCGCCAAGCACCTGCGGTTCCCACGCGATCGGGATGGAGACGTCCTGCGCCGAGCCGACGTTGCTCGCGCCGTCGAAGCCCGCGGGTGTGACGCCGGCGATCGTGAAGGCGACATTATTAATATTGACCTGCTTGCCGATCACGGATGGATCGTTGCCGAAGCGGTTGGTCCAAAAACGATGGCTCAGCACTGCGACCGGCGTGGCGCTTAAGTTGTCATCCGCGTCGGTGATTGTTCGCCCGGCGATTGCAGGCACGCCCAACGCGCTGTAGTAATTTCCGGAAACTACCTGCGCGCTGACAACCTCCGCGTGTCCGCCGGCGTTGAAATTCAGCTCCAGCGGGGAGAAGGCAAAGACGTCCGAGAGCACTCCCGGCTCCTGTCGTAGTCGCGTAAGAGTTTGGATGGGAAAGGATGTACCCGTGGTGAGTCCGGTCGAGCGATCGATGCGGTTAGTGCCGTTGAATCCGCCGACTCCGAACTTCTCGATGTTCCACGTAGCTTTCAAAAGGACCAGGCGATCCGGTTCCTTCACGGGTAACTTCTTCAGCAACACCGCGTCGACGACGCTGAACAGCGCAGTGTTAGCGCCGACGCCGAGCGCGATAGTCAAAACTGCTATCGCCGTGAACGCAGGATGCTTCACCAGCATCTGCGCCGCATAACGCAAGTCCTGCCAGAGAGAAGTCATGATTTATGTCCTTCTTGTGCCTTTTTTGTGGCCCTATTCGTACCTGAGCGCTTCTAACGGATCGACCTTCGTTGCGCGGCGCGCCGGAATCCAGCACGCGAGCACTGCGACGCCCGCGAGCAACAATGCGATCGCCGCAAACGTCAACGGATCGCTCGCGCTGATCCCGAACAACAAACCCTTCAACAACCGCGTGAATGCAACCGCAACAAGCAAACCTACTCCGACGCCGACCACCGCCAGTCGCAATCCCTGACCGAGCATCATTCTCAGAACATTTGATCTCTGCGCTCCCAGGGCGAGCCGAATCCCAAACTCATTCCTGCGATTCGCGACGTTGAGTGACATCACTCCGTAAATACCGGTCAATGCGAGGAGCAGCGCGGTCGCGGCAAAACCGGCGAGGAGCCAGTTAGTCAACCTCGTGGTGACCAGCGAACGATCTATCGCTCGTTGGATCGTGCTTACGTTCGCGAGTGGCAGTTCGGGATCGAGCTTCGCGACTTCCTGTCGCACGTTGCCCACGACGCTCGACGGATCGACGCTCGTGCGCATCACCAGCATCGTTTCTCTGCGAATCCACTGGCTGTAAGGACGATAGATGTACGGCCAGGCGTCTTCGTCGAGTTTGCGATTCTTGACACTCGGCACGATTCCCACAATGGTCATCCACGGATCGTCGCCGATGCGAATTCGTCTGCCGAGAAGATCTCCGTCGGGCGAGTACCTGCGCGCGAGCTTTTCGTCGACGATGGCGACCGGCAGCGAGTTTGCGCTATCAGAGCTTTCAAATCCGCGACCATTCAGGATCGGCATTCCCATCGCAGCGAAGTATCCCGGCGTGGAACTCCGCAGCCACGCGACTTTCGCGTGTTCCTCCTGAACGCCTTCGACAGTGAATGGTCCACCCTGGCCATTACCACTGAACGGCACCACCGAACACAACTCGACGGCCTCGACACCGGGAACATTGCGCACACCTCGTCGCAGTTGCTCGAAGAAGCTTTCCACCTGCGGCGTGTCGTTGTACTTCTGTTCGGGCAGCGCGAGTTCCGCCATCAACATGTTCTCAGGCCGAAAGCCCGGATTGACGGTCAGAAGATTTCGAAAACTCTGGAGAAACAAAGCCGCGCCGATCAGCAACACGAGTGATAACGCGAGCTGCGAGACGACGAAGACATTATTCAACCGGCGGCTCGAGCCTGACGCCGAACTGCGCACGCCCGTCTTGACTGCCTCCTGCAAATTGACGCGCGCGCCACGCAGTGCAGGTGCGAGACCACAAAGCACGCCCGTAAACAACATGATCGCGGTCGTAAACAGCAGGACAGTCGAGTCAACAGTTACTGACTGGATGTGGGGTATTTGCGAGGACACAAAACTCTTCAACGCAGTGACGATCCAGAGCGCCACCAGGATTCCGACAACTGCGCCAACGAAAGAAAGCAGAAGACTTTCGGTAAGCGTTTGTCTCGCAATTCGCATTGCACTCGCACCGAGACACTGGCGCACAGCCATCTCTCGAGTACGCGACGCAGCACGCGCCAAGAGCAGGTTCGTAAGATTGGCGCAGGCAATCAGAAGGACCAGACCGATCGCGCCGAGGAGCACGAGTAACGGCTGCCGCACTTCGCCGACGATGTTATTTCGCAACGGCATCAATACCGCCGACACACTCAAATCCACCGTGCCTGTTCCAAACCGCGCGTGGTACTCCTCTGAAAATTGCCGGTAGAGCGACGTGATCTCGTTGTTTGCGTCGCCAGGTGTCGCGCCCGGTTGTAAGCGGCCGACGGCTGTGAGGTTCCACGAGTTTGTGTTTCGCGGGTCCAGTCCTTTGGGAACCCAGAGCTGCATGTGGCCGGAGCTGCTGGCCCGTTCGGCAGGATCTGGAAAACTAAAGTCAGCGGGCATGATTCCGACGACCGTCGTCGGATTGCTGTCGAGGTTGATCGACTGTCCGACGATATTCGGATTGCCGCCAAAGCGACGTTGCCACAACGCGTAACTCAGGATCGCGACGTTGTTGTGGCCGGGCGTGTCTTCCTGTGCGGTGAAGGTTCGGCCGTATAGCGGCTCTCGGCCCAGCACGTTGAAATAGTTGAAAGTCACGACCGCGCCGGGCACGACTTCCGGTTCACCGCCACCTGTCAGAGCAAACTCACCGCCTTCGAAACCAGCGAGACTCTCAAACGTGCGCGTTCGCTCACGGCAGTAAGCGAACAGCGCCTCGTTGAGATCCATGTGACGCAGGCCCTTCGCGGGCGCGGAGAGCCAGAACGTCATCAACCGCTCGGGTTCTTTGAGCGGCAGCGGCCGCAGTAAAACGGCATTGACCACGCTGAAGATAGCCGTATTCGCACCGATGCCAAGCGCGAGCGTGGCAATGGCGATCGCCGCAAACACCGGCCTCTTCAACAAACTACGAATTGCAAGTTTCAGATCTCTAACCACTGAATCCCCTCTTGTGCTTCTTTTTTGTGCCTTTTTGTGGCCCTACTCATAACGCAACGCTACGAGTGGATCGACCTTCGTTGCGCGGCGTGCGGGCAGAAAACACGCCAACAACGCCACGACAAACAACACACCCGTAACGACTCCAAATGTTCCAACGTCGGTCGTGCTCACTTCGAAAAGCATCGTCTGCAACAGTCGCATCAAACCAAGCGCTGCCAACACTCCAATCCCGAGACCCAACAGCGCGAGCACCAATCCCTGCCTCAAAACCATCTTCAAAATGTCAGACGGTTTCGCGCCGAGTGCCATGCGCACGCCGATGTAATGAGTCTGTTGACTGACTGAATAAGAGACGACGCCGTAGATACCGATCGACGCCAGCAACAACGCGACGCCCGCGAAGATGCTGATCAGCAACGCCGGAAAACGTCGCATGAACGACGCCGGCGTCTGCGACATCATGTCTTCCATCGTGCGCATGTTCAGAATTGCCGCTTCGGGTTCGAGGTTTCGAATCTCGTTGCGGATCGAACTGGCAAGTGCATTGGGATCGCTGTTTGTGCGTGCGACGAGATTGGCAAACGTCGACGGACTCTGACGAAAAGAATAGTAGAGTACCGGCTTCACCGCTTCGTCGAGACCGGTGATCTTCACGTCGCCCACGACTCCTACGATCTCGATGGGAGGAGCTTGAACTGATGCGTATCGCAAACGTTTCCCGACTGGATCGCGACCGGGGAACATGCGATCGGCGATGGTTTTTCCGATGATTACAACCGGCGGCGCATTTGTTGCAGCCTCGCGAGCATCAAACGCACGCCCGGCAATCAGTGGAACTCCAAGCGTCTTGAAGTAGTCGTCGCTGACGATACGACTGTTCGCCTCGGTCTCCTTTCCAGGCTCAGGAACGGGATCGCCGTCAACGTAGAATCGCGTTGTATTACCACTGTTCAACGGCAGAATGTTGACCGTGCCCGCGCCTGTGACGCCCGGCAAAGACTGCACACGTTCACGCAGTTGATCGTTGAAAATCATCTGCTGGTTCGGATCCGTGTATTTCGCAGGCGGCAACACGACGCTCATCGTCATCACGTTTTCCGGGTTGAAACCGACGTTGGTCTGCAACAGCCGGAACAGGCTCTTCATCATCAATCCCGCACCGACGAGCAACACGACGGCGAGCGCGATCTCAGTCACAACCATCGCGCTGCGCAGTCGATGACTCGCGGTGGCGGACGCATTACGTCCACCTTCCTTCAGCACTTCGTTGAGATCGAGTCGAGACGATTGCAGCGCCGGCGCCAGACCAAACACGACCCCGGTGAGTAATGAGAGGCCGAACGAAAACGCGAGAATGCCTGAGTCGAGATGCAACTCCCTGAGGAACGGCATCGCAATCAACTGTTGCTGCGGTATCACGGCGACGAGCGCAGGAACACCCCAGTAAGCAATCAACAATCCTGCGACGCCGCCAACGAGTGACAACAGGATTGATTCCGTCAGCAGTTGCCGCATGACTCGCCAGCGACTCGCGCCGAGCGCCGAACGGATCGCCACTTCTTTCTGACGTGCAAGCGAGCGCGTCAACAATAGGCTCGCGACGTTTGCGCACGCGATGAGCAGCACGAATCCGACGGCCGCAAGGAGGACCAACAGTACGGGCCGGACGTTTCCTACAATTTCCTCCTGTAGCGGAACGACGTACGGGTATGTGCCGGCGTGCGACTGGTTGTACTCCTGCTCGATGCGACTGCCAATCACTTTCAAATTCGCTTCTGCGTCAGTCGGACTCAAACCGGGTTTAAGGCGACCGATGAGATTGGTGCCGTGCATGAAACGGCGCGTTCGTTGAGCGTCAGTGGGTTGATAAGGAAGGAAGAGGTCGTTGTTTCTGAGTGCAAACTGAAAACTCGCGGGCAGCACTCCGATGATCTCGTAGCCTTCGCCATTGACCGTGACTCCGCGACCGATGACGTTTGGTTCGCCGCCGAATCGCCGCTGCCACAATCCGTAAGTCAAAACGGTGAGTCGTCGAGCGCCAGGCAGGTCTTCACCAGACTGAAATGTTCTGCCGAGAATCGGCTCGACGCCGAGCACCTTAAAGAAGTCTGCGTTCACTCTCGGCGCACCGATATTCTCCGTCTCACCGAAACCGCTGAGGAGAGCGCCGCCACCCGCGTACGCCGCGAGGCCGTCGAAGACGTTGTTCTTTTGATAGTCTTCGTAGTCAGGATAGGAGAACTCGCGCTTCGAGAATTTTTCCTGCGGGGTTTTCTCCCAGAGGTGATAGAGACGATCGGGCGATCTGTAAGGCAGGCCACGCAGCAACGCCGCATTGACGACCGTGAAGATCGAAGTGCTGCCGCCAATACCGAGCGCCAGCGTCACCACCGCGATCGCCGTAAACGTCCGATGCTTCAACAAGCCACGAAGTGCGAAACGGATGTCTTTGATTATTGAATTCATGGTTTTGTTCTTCTTTGTGCTTTTTGTGGCCTCATTCGTACCTGAGTGCCACTAACGGATCGACTCGCGTCGCGCGCAGCGCCGGAATCAGCGCCGCAGTCATCGCGATCGCGAAAAACATCAGCGACACGAAAACAAACGTGATGCTGTCAGTCGGCGTCACGCCGAACAGCATCGACGTCAGAAAACGCGTTAGAGCAAACGCACCCGCAACACCAATCGCAATCCCTGTCAACACGAGCGTGAATCCGTTCCTCATGATCAGACTCAGCACGTTCCCTGCTCTCGCGCCGAGCGCCATGCGAATTCCGATCTCGTGTGTTCGTTGAGTTACCGAGTAAGAAATGATTCCGTAGATTCCGACTGCGCCCAGGATCACGGCGAGCAACGCAAACGCCGTAAACAGCAGCATCAGTGAACGCGAAACAGCGGCCACCTCGTCGACGCGTTGCGCCAGCGTCTTGACCGCGTGGATCGGTTGATCGTTGTCGATCGCGAGGACTTGTTTGCGCACGGCTCCGGCGACGGCAAGTGGATTGGACGTCGTGCGAACAAAAACAGTCACGCCGTTCATCGGCATTTGCGTAAACGGCACGTAGAGCTCAGGTATCGCTTCGTCGGTGATGCTCTCCTGGCGGATGTTCCCGACAACTCCGACGATCGTGCGACAGAGGCCTTCAGACTCTTTACAATTGAACGTGACTCGTTTTCCGAGTGCAGCGCCTTGCAAAAATCGTTTCGCAAATGCCTCATTTGCCATCGCCACCTTTTGTCCCGTCGCCCCATCGCGTTCATCGAATAGCCGACCAGAGAGCAACGGTATCTGCAACGTCTTGAAGTATTCGCCGTCCACCACGCCGATTCCGATCGCCGGATCTTTCTTGCGATCCATCGATGGATATCCTTCGATGCCGATGAAGGCCATCATTCCGTGACCCTCGAGAGGTGCGTGGTTGATCGTTCCTGCGCTTTGCACACCCGGCAACGCGTTAACACGCTGCAGGAAGTCATTAAAAAAGGCCTGGGTTTGCGTAGGCTCGGGATATTTCGAGTGCGGCAGGCCGACTCGAAACGTCAACACGTTTTCACGATCGAAGCCGAGATCGACTGCCATCAATTTGTTGAAGCTTCGTACCAGCAGGCCAGCGCCGAGCAGCAGCATGACGGCGAGCGCGAGTTCGGCGACGACGAGCCAGCCGCGGATGGAACGCAGTCCAAAACTCATCAGACCAAACGAGCGGCTGTTTCGCAGCGCATTGATTAGATCGGGTTTCGACGCCGTCAACGCGGGCGCTAAACCAAACACGACGCCAACGAGAACCGATAGCCCGAGCGTGAACGCAAACACACGCCAGTCGAGTGGAATGTTATTGAGATCGTAAAAAGTGGTCGTGAGACCCTCCGGGACCAGCCGGGCAATCGCACGTGTTCCCCACACCGCGATCAACAAACCCAATCCACCACCCGCGAGACCAAGGACCACGCTCTCGTTGAGCAGTTGGCGGATCAATTGCCAGCGACGTGCGCCAACCGCTGCCCGCACTGCCATCTCACGCTGTCGCGCCAGCGTGCGCGAAATCATCAGGCTCGCAACGTTGACACACGCGAGCAACATCACGAGTCCGACCGCGCCCCAAAGGATCAACACAGTCAAGCGAACGCCCGAAACGAGTTGCTTGTGCAGCGGCACGATCTCGACTGCGAATGAACCCTCCGGCTCTTTCATTTGTTCTGCCATCTGTCGAGCAAGCAGGCTGAATTCGGCTTGCGCGCTCGTGGCACTCACGGACGGTTTGATCCGGCCGACGACTTCGACCACGGAAAAGAAATGGCCTTTAGTCTCTTTCGCGGGATCCAGCGCCAGCGGAAGCCAAATGTCGAACTCACCCGGAAAACGAAAACTGGCAGGCATCACGCCGACTATCGAATACGGCGTGTTGTCGAGTGTGAGAGTGCGTTGCAGCACGGCATCGTTGCGCGCAAAGTGACGCTGCCAAAAACGTTCGCTGACGATCGCGACGTTACTCGTGCCCGGCTTGTCCTCTTCAGGCAGGAAGAAGCGACCCCGCAGGGGTTGCACCTTCAGCGTCGTGAAGAGACTGGCGGTCACTTGTGCACACGAGATGCGTTCCGGTTCGCCAATACCGGTGAGGTTGAAGTTATCGTCGCTGTAAGCGGCGATATCCTCGAAAGAGGTGTTCCGATCTTTCCACGCCAGGTATTGATAAGCAGCGATACCTGGAAACGCACCGGGTTCAGCTACTTTCTGAACCGATACGAGTTGCTCCGGCTGTTGAAACGGCAATGCTTTCAGCAGCACCGCATTCACAACACTAAAGATCGTCGTGTTCACACCGATAGCGAGCATCAGCGTGATAATCGCGACCGTCGTGAACCCCGGATTCCGCAGCAGACTGCGAATAGTTTGGCGTAGTTCTTTCATAATCATTCGTACCTGAGCGCGATCAACGGATCGACTCTCGTCGCGCGTCGGGCGGGCAGATAGCACGCAAGAAACGCGACCGCAGTCACAAGCAACGACACAACGACTAACGTTGGACCATCAGTCGGACTGACGCCGTAGAGCAATCCGGTGATTAAGCGCGTCACCGCCACTGCTCCAGCCGCTCCCACTCCAACACCAACCAACGCGAGCAACAATCCCTGCCCAACAACCAACTTGAAAACATCTCGCCTCTGCGCTCCCAGCGCGATCCGAATTCCGAGTTCATGTGTGCGCTGTGTGACCGAGTAATTGATCACACCAAATACGCCGATCATCGCCAGCAGCAACGCAACCGCCGCGAAGATGCCGAGCAGCAGCGTGTTGAATCGCTGCCCTGCTAATGAATTCGCGTAAAGCTGGTCCATCGTCGTGACTGTCACCGGCTGATCCTTGTCCATCGCCCTCAGTTGTTCGCGCGCCGCGGCCGCCAACTGAAGCGGGTCGCCGGTGGTGCGTGCGAGCACTGCCATAGACGATTGCGGCTCCTGAAGTTGCGACAAATACATTTCCGGATTCGGTGGCGTGTTCAATCCTGTGTGATGGACGTCGCCAACAACGCCGACGATCGTCAACCACGGGCTAAAAATGATCCGCATTCGACGTCCCACCGGATCTTCATTGGGCCAGTAGAGCCGGGCCATTGTTTCATTAATGATAATTGCCGGTGCGGCCTGGGGGTCGTCGAAGTGTTCGGGGAGGGGCTGCTGCTCAAACCACCGGATCAACGGCAGCGCAACGCGCGCGTCAGAGCTGTTGAAGAATCTTCCCTTTCGCAGTGGGATCTGCATCGTGCGAAAGTAGTCGTCGCTCACGGTGCGCACCGCAGCCTGTTGGTGGTTTCCCGGTGGCGGAGCTGGACGACCTTCGATCGCGAAGCCGCTCCAACTTTCCGCTGGCCCAAGCGGTGTGTTCGTCGTCGCGCCGACCGATTCGACACCCGGTAACGCCTGGAGCCGCACGATCAGTTCGTTGTAAAAAGCGAGTAGTTGCTGTGGTTCGCGATATTTCGTTTCGGGCAACGCAAAATCGAGTCGCAGCACGTGATGCGGTTGAAAACCGGGATTGACTCTCAAGAGTTGCACGAAACTCTTCAGCATCAACCCGCCGCCGACAAGGAGTACGACGGCGAGTGAGACTTCGGCGACGACGAGCGCGCTGCTGATGCGACGTCGTCCAGGGCTAAACGATCCACGCACGCCATCTTTGATCCACTGTGCCAGGCGTGGTTCCGAGTTGCGCCATGCGGGCGCGAGTCCGGTCAGCAACCCGGTAAGGATCGAGAAGCCAAACGTGGCGAGTAAAACGCGATTGTCGATGCTGATCTTGTCGAGCCGCGGAATGTTGACGGCGGTGATCCTGCTCAACAGGGTCACGAGCCAGACCGCCGCGAGCAGTCCGACTCCGCCACCGCAAACCGCGAGCAACAGGCTCTCGACGAGCGTCTGGCGAATCAAACGCCAGCGACTCGCGCCGAGTGCCGTTCTGATCGCCATCTCTCGCTGGCGTGTCGCCGCGCGACTCAGCAAAAGATTCGCGACATTCGCGCAAGCAATCAGCAGTACAAATCCGACTGCGGCGAAGAGCGTGAGCAAAGGAAGTTGCGCGCCGCCGGTAACGACCTCGTGCATTCCTACGATTTGAACTCCGTGGCCGCGATTCGCATCGGGAAACTCCTGTTCGACCTGTTGCGCAACATGGGCCACCTCAGCTTGCGCCTGGTCCCGTGTGACCCCGGGCTTGAGCCGGCCAATCACCTGGTAGCTGTGTCTGCCGACCTTCCGCAACTCTCCGCGCAGATCGATCGGCACGAGCACATCAGGCATCAACTCGAGCGACGGCATGACGCCGACGACCGTGTAACTCTGATCGTTCATGCGAACAGTTTGATTGAGGACGTTTGGATCGGATCCGAAGCGTTGGGTCCACAGTTTGTGACCGAGGACGACCACTTTCGCGCCGCCGTCCCCGTCTTCTCCGGGAGCAAATGTCCGGCCGAGCATTGGCGGCACGCCGATCACTGAGAAGTATTCAGTCGAAACCTCAAGGACATCCACCATCGACGGGTCGCCGCGGCCCGTCAGGTTCAATCCATTCGGTTGCACAATCGTCAGCGCTTCAAAAACGTTGGTCCGTTCCTTGAACGCCGAATATTCATGTCCCGAGAGAGGCAGATTTGAATTGCCCGAACTCTCGCGTCTTTCCCACACCACCATCAGTCGATCAGGATCTTTAAAAGGCAGTGGTCGCAGCAGCACAGCATTGACAACACTAAAGATCGCCGAGTTCGCACCGATCCCGAGCGCGAGCGTGATCACGGCAATCGCCGTAAACGCCGGCCTCTTCGCGAGGGACCTAAGTCCGAACCGGATATCTTTGATCAATGAATCCATCTGTGTGCTTCTTTGTGTGCTTTCGTTTTGTGCCCTTTTGTGGCCCTATTCGTAACGTAGCGCCACGAGCGGATCGACCTTCGTCGCCCTGCGCGCAGGTATGTAGCAAGCCAGAAACGCAGCGCCGATCAAGACCGCCGACACAATCCCGATCGTCAGTCCATCCATCGGTGTTACTCCAAACAACAACGCGGTCATCAAACGCGTCAGCGCGAACGCTCCAGCTAATCCAACCACCACACCGATGAGCACCAACGTCATTCCATTGCGAATCACCAGTTTCAGCACGTCAATCGCGCGCGCACCCAACGCCACGCGCACACCGATCTCGTGCGTTCGTTGCGTAACCGCATTCGACATCACGCCGTAAATTCCGATCGCCGCCAAGACCAGCGCCAGACCCGCAAACAGCGACAGCAGCGTCATGTTGAACCGGCGTGCAGCAAACGACGTCGCTGCAACTTCGCTCATCGCCCTGACTTTGGTTACCGGTAGCTGCGAGTCGACCTTCCAGATCTCCTGTTTCAGTGTTTGCGCAGCGGCGCCGGGGTCACCTTGCGTACGAGCAGCAATTGACATCCATCTTTTCCACGGGTTGATTTGCGTGTACGGCGTGTAGAGCGCGGGTTCCTCCGGCAGGTCCAAACCGAAATGCTTCACGTCGCCAACAACGCCAACGATCGTTATCCATTCGATCTGCGGACTGCGTGCCCAACGGATGCGTTTGCCAAGTGGATCTTCATTTTGAAAATACTGGCGCACCAGCGTTTCGTTTGCGATACCGACGCGCGGCGCCTTGTCGTCAAAGTCTGCTGGACCAAAGTCTCGCCCGCGCTGAAGCGGAATCTGCATCACGTTGAAGTAGTCGCCCAACACGCTGCGAGTTTCCAGACTCGGTTCATCTCCGGGTGCGATCGGCGGGCGGTTATCGATAATAAAATTGTGATCGAGTGAGTCGCCGCTTAGTGGGAGTTCGCTGATCATGGCGGCCTGAATAGCCGGTTGTGAATTCATCCCGGCGAGGACCCGTTTTCGAAAGCGCGTTTGTGAAGCAACGTCCTGGTAACGAGCCTCAGGCAACTCGACTCGCATGGTGATCAGATGATCGGGGTTGAATCCCGGCTCTACGGAACGTAGTTTCCAAAAAGTCTTGATGAGCAGACCTGCACCGACAAGAAGCACCAGCGCCACTGCAAGTTCAACCACGACGAACGTGCTTCGCAGTCGTTGTCGCGCACTGCCTGCCGTCGAGCCTCTGCCGCCGTCCTTTAAAGCCTCGCCCACTCCGCCTCGCGAAGCAGCCCACGCGGGCACGAGACCGAAGATCAAGCCGGTTAACACCGAAATGCCGAGTGTGAAACCGAGAACACGCCCATCCACTCCGATCTCGGACAGACGCGGCAAATTCTCCGGCTTGAAAGCGAGCAACAGGCGCGTGCCCCAAATCGCGAGTCCGACGGCGACCGCACCTCCCGCCAGCGATAACAACACGCTTTCCGTCAGCAACTGACGAATCAAACGCCAGCGACCCGCGCCAAGCGCACCGCGAATCACAAACTCACGTTGACGTTCGGAAGACCGCGCCAACAGAAGGTTCGCGAAGTTGGCACAGGCAATCAGGAGGACAAAACCTACGGCAGCAAACAAGATGATCAGCGACTGCCGAGTGTCGCCGACGATGCGTTCATGCAACGCGAAGAGAACTGTGTTTCGATTTTTATTGTCCTCGGGATACGCGGCGGCGAGGTTCCGATCGATCAGTTGCATCTCCGCTTGTGCCTGCTCGATCGTCACGCCCGGCGCCAATCGTCCATACGTTCGAAGAAAATGAACGCCGCGAAAATTCGCTGCGACCGGGTTGGAGACGTGCACCGCCGTCCATGCTTCAGTGCTCACACGAGGCGTGACAAACGCCGGCGGCATGACGCCGACAATCGTGTACATGTTTCCGCTGAGCGGAATCGCTTTACCGAGAATCTGCTCATCGCTGCTGAAGTGCTTCACCCATACGTCGTGGCTCAACACCACCACGAACGGAGCTCCGTTCTTGTCGTCGTCGGTGTTGATAAAGCGCCCGCGCTCCGGTTTGACTCCGAGAGTCTCGAAGAAGCCGCCAGTCACTTGTCCGATCTGAAGTTGAACTGGCTCATTGCCGGCGGTGTAGTCCAGCGGCTGCAGCACCATGCCGCCCAGTCTGCTGAACGTCTTGCTCTGCGACTCGACATCGGCGAGATCCAGTGTTGACTGATTCGATCTGAAACTGATCAACCGCGACGGATCGTCGTAAGGCAGTGGTCGCAGCAGGACAGCGTTGACGACACTGAAGATCGCCGAGTTCGCCCCAATCCCCAACCCGATCGTAATTACCGCGACCGCAGTAAACGCAGGCCTCTTCAACAGCGACCGTAGACCGAATCGAATGTCTTTTAGCAGTGAGTCCATTTGTGTTCTCTCTTGTGCTCTTTCGTGGCTCTATTCGTATCTCAGCGCCTCGAGCGGATCGACCTTCGTTGCGCGGCGCGCAGGGATGTAGCAGGCAACCTGCGCAACCACCAGCAATAGCGCCGTGATCGCCACGAACGTCAACGGATCGTTTTCACCCACACCGAACAAAAGACTTCTGAGCAGACGCACCAACCCAAAAGCCGACACCAGGCCAAGCACCAGCCCGACACCAATCACCGCCATTCCCTGGCCCAAAATCATCTTCAACACGTCGCCGACCTGGGCGCCCAGCGCGAGACGAATGCCGAGCTCGTGCGTTCGTTGCGTCACTGTGTAAGAGGTGACGCCGTAGATGCCGGCGGCGGAGAGCAGCATCGCGACTGCACTGAACAGTCCCAGCAGAAACAGATTGAACCGCGGCTGCGTGATCGACTGGCTGACGAGGTGGTCCATCGTCTGCACGTTCGAGACCGGAACAGACTTGTCAACCTCGTTCACGATCTGTCGTACGGCAGTACCCAGGCTCGCAGGCTCAACGCTCGAACGAACCACGAGCGACATGCCCGGCCACGTAGTTTGCGAAGCTGAAAAATACAGCTCTGACTCAGGCTCTTCGCGTAACTCCATACTGCGAACGTTTGCGGCGACGCCGACGATCTCCCACCAAACCGGTTGCTGGTTAGCGTCAACATTTCCGAATGTGATTCTCTTCCCGATCGGGTTTTCACCCGGAAATATCGACTCCGCGAGTTCCTGATTGACGATCATCGTCAGCGGCGCGTTTTGATCGTCGCGATCGGTGTACGTGCGGCCTTGCAGCATCGGAATGCTCATCGCGCGAAAGTAATTCGGCGTGACGACGCGATAGTTCGCGCCGGGCCACTTATCAATAGTGGTAACCGGGCGTCCGTCGACTCTGAACGAAGCGGTTGGTCCTTTGTCCAACGGCAACGTGTTGATGAGACCCACGTCCTGCACACCCGGGAGCGTGCTGACCTTCTCGAGCACCTGGTTGTAGAACCTCACGAAGTCAGAGAGATTGTTGTAGTTCGTTCCGGCCGGCGTGAGCTTTGCCGTCAACACTTGGTGTGAGACGAACCCGGTGTTAACTGACTGAAGGTGCATGAAGCTTCTGAAAAGCAGTCCGGCGCCGACCAGCAACACGACTGACAACGCCACCTCGACGACGATCAACGCCTGGCGGAAACGACTCTTGCGGAGACTTCCAGCCAGGCCGCGCCCGCTCTCTCGCATCGAATCCTGAACGTCAGACCGCGAGATTTGCAGTGCTGGAGCGAGTCCGAAGAGCATGCCGGTCAACACTGAAGCCAGGAACGTGAACGCGAGCACTCGAAGGTCCATGTGAATCTCGTCGAGACGAGGAAAATCACGCGGCAGGAGTTTTGTAATTGCCGCGAGTCCCCAGTACGCGATCAGCAGACCAACAGCGCCACCCGTAAGCGCGAGCATCGTGCTTTCGGTAAATAACTGGCGCATGACTCGCCAGCTCGACGCGCCGAGAGCCGTGCGTATCGCGATCTCTTTCTGTCTCGAAGCGCCGTTGGCGAGCAGCAGATTAGCCACGTTCGCACATCCGATGAGCAACACGAACGTGACGGCGCCCAGCAGCAACCAAAGAAGTTTGTTTGTATCTCCGACGAGATGTTCGTGAAGTGAAACTACTCGATTGAAACGATGGTTGTTCGTGTCGGGATACTGCTGTCGCAGCCGTGCCGTGATCGTTTCCATTTCACTCGCGGCCTGCTGAACCGACACGCCGGGTTTCAACAACGCAACGGCGGCGAGGTAGCCCATGCCGCGCGTCTGCGTGACGTCTTGTTGCGGCGATATCTCCGGCGCGAGTTTCAAAGGCGGCAGCCAGACTTCCGTTTTATCCGGATACTGAAAACCGGGCGGAGCGATTCCGACGACCGTGTAGTTGCGGCTGTCGAGTGTGATTGGCTTACCAATGATTGAAGCATCTGTGCCGAAACGTCTGCGCCAGAGCGCGTCGCTGATGACTGCGATTGGTTCGTGTCCGGCTTGTTCGTCCTGGGGGATGAACAGTCGTCCCTGTTGTGGGGTGATTCCGAAAACGTCGAAGAAGTTTGCGTTTGTTTGCGCGAGCTCGACGCGCTCGGCGTGATCCGCCAACGCCAGGTTGGTGGGAGCGGTTCTAATCGCCGCGAGGTGTTCGAAGACCGTGTTCTGCGCGCGCCAGTCGAGGAAGTTCGCCGACGTTACCTGAATTCGTTTGCCGGCCGGGTTGAGCTCCTGGATCGCAACGATGCGCTCCGCGGTGCGATACGGCAGACGCCGCAACAACACGCTGTCGACAACACTGAAGATCGCAGTGCTCGCGCCGATACCCAGTGCGAGCGTGATCACCACGATCAACGTAAATCCCGGACGCTTCAACAACCCGCGCAAACCATAACGAATGTCTTTGATTATTGAATCCATCTCTGTGCCTTCTCTTTTTGGCTTTACTCGTACCTGAGCGCCTTTAACGGATCGATTTGCGTCGCGCGGCGCGCGGGCAGATACGCCGCCATGATTGCCACCGCCACCATCACCACGCCGGCGAGCGTCAGCGACACGGGATCCGTGGCCGAGAGATCGAACAGCAGCGTCGCCGCAAAACGCGCGACGACGAGCACCGCAGGTACGCCGGCAACAATTCCGATCGCCACCAGGACCAGCGCTTCGCGCAGCACCAGCATCACCACTTCTCTCGTGCGTGCACCGAGTGCGATGCGAATTCCGATCTCGTTGGTCCTGCTCGCAACCGCGTACGACAGAATCCCGTACAAACCAATCATCGCCAGCACGAGCGCCAGCAACCCGAAAAAGCCCGACAGCGTCGCCATCAAACGCTCACGCAACGTCGATTCCTGGACCATGGTCTCAAACCACTGGAAACTCGAATCGATCGACGGGCTCATCTCGTTGAGTGCGCGAGTCACGGACGCGGTTATCTCCGCTTGAGGCAGCGTGGAGCGAATGAGAAACTGTCGCCCCGTCGAAGGCTGCGGATCCTGAAGACTCGGCAGGTAAACCATCGCGAGCTTCTGCTCTTTCAACTCTTCAAACTTCGCATCACGAGCAATCCCGACGATCTCGTACGGCGTCTCTGGTTCGTTCGGTGTTTCTTCGACGACAACTCTGCGCCCGACCGGATTCGGCTCGCGCAGTTGCCGCGCCAGCGTCTCGTTGATGATCGCGACCCTGGGCGCGTTCAGCGTGTCGTGGGAATTGAACTCGCGGCCTTGCAGCACGGGGATTTCGAGCGTGCGAAAATAATCGACGCCAACGCGATTGAACGACGCGTTTATCCTCGCGTCCCGATTCGCGTCCAGCCACACGTCGTTGCCGCGTCCACCGCCAGTGAGTGGAATCGTGTCGGACTCGGCGACAGATTGAACGCCTGGAACCGCCTTGAGCCGTTCGAGTAGTTGACTCTTAAACTCGATGCGGCGTTCCGGCGCGATATTCAACCGTCGAAAACCGACTCGCGCGACGAGCAGGTTTTCCTGGTTGAAGCTGGTATCGACAGTGAGTAGCTTGTTCAGACTGCGCGTAAACAGGAATGCACTTGCGATCAGGACCAGCGAGAGTGCGACCTGAACGACTACGAGCGCGCGTCGCAGAGTGAGGCGACCGCCACCCGCCGTCATTCCACGGCCTGTAGCCTTCATGACCGTAACAAGGTCAATGCGCGTGGCACGCACCGCCGGAGCTAAACCAAACAGCAGACACGTCAACGCAGCGACGCCCGCGGTGAATCCAAGCACACGCCAATCGGGAGTTAGATCGAGGAAGACGGCGTTCAGCCCTGTCCCGATCAAGGAAACGAGGAAGCGGCTCAAACCCTGGGCCAGCCCGGCGGCCAGCGCGGTGCCGAGGACGGTGAGCATGAGAGTTTCAACCAGCAGTTGGCGGATGATTCGACCACGCGAAGCGCCGACCGCTTGTCGCACTGCGATCTCGCGTTCGCGCGTGCTCGCACGCGCCAACAATAAATTCGCCAGGTTGGCGCATGCGATTAGCAGCACCAACCCGGCGATGGCCAGCAACAGCCACAGGGGACGCTCATAACTCTCGCGCAACATCGAATAACCGGACGCGCCCGCGACGGCTTCCAGCTTCGACTGTAAATATGGATTCACGCTCACCGCCGGATAGTTCGGCGGCAGTGTTTGTTGAAAGAGTGCCGGCGAGATCGATTGCAGTTGTGCGGTGGCCTGTTCCCTGGTCCAACCTGGTTTGAGACGGCCCGAAACCATCAACCACCAGTAAAAGCCCGAGTCGAGTTGATTGTTTTTACCGGCGATGACTGCGTCGGCGCAGAGTGGCAGAGCGACGTCGAATGTCCGTCCGACTTCGAGACCAAAGAAGTTCGCAGGAGTGACGCCGATGATTTCGAACGACTTGTCAGAAAGCGTGAGCTTGCGACCGACAACATTCGGGTCGCCGCCATATTCCCGTTGCCAGAATGGGTGACTGATAACAACGCCGGGAGCAGCGCAGCCTCGCTGATCGTCGGCTGTTGAAAACACGCGGCCGAGTTGCGGCTGCACGCCGAGCACGTTGAAGAAATCTCCGCTGACCCAAAGTCCCTTGGCCCAACGCACTTCCCCGCCCTGCGCGAGGTTGAAATCATTTCTGCTCCACGCAAAGATCCCGGAGAAACCTTCCTGACGATCGCGAATCTGTTCCCAGATGGGATTCGTGACTGCTGAGTATGGCGAGGGTTTGAACCCGCGGGCCGCAGTCTCCATATCGCTGAGCTGGACCTTCGCGAGCTGCTGCGGATCTCTGACAGGCAGCGTCTTGAGTCGCACTGCATTCACTAACTGAAAGATCGCAGTGTTGGCTCCAATCCCCAGCGCGAGCGACAACACAGCCACGACCGTGAAGCCCGGACTCTTCCGCAACATCCTTACACCAAACTTTAAATCACTCATTACCGAACCCATTTTGTGTCCCCTTTGTGCCTTTTTGTGGCTTCATTCATACCTGAGCGCTATCAATGGATCGACCTTCGTCGCGCGACGCGCCGGGACGAAACACGCCAGGAACGCTACGACGATCAACAAAGCCGCCACTACACCAAACGTCAACGGATCCTTCGCCGTCACGCCAAACAACAACGTCGACATCACGCGCGTCAGTGCATACGCTCCACCCAAACCAAGAACGACTCCGATCAGCGTCAGCAACATTCCCTGTCGCACCACCAGCTTCAACACGTCGAATTGTCGCGCGCCCATCGCCATGCGCACGCCAATCTCGTGTGTTCGCTGGGCCACCGAGTACGACATGACTCCG
>Ga0105237_10002382_pt1 | contig 23327 bp, 17 predicted proteins | sample KBSC24metaG_FD_81520 | JGI IMG/M metagenome (GOLD analysis project Ga0105237, IMG submission 81520) | Corn rhizosphere microbial communities from Kellogg Biological Station, Michigan, USA - KBS C2-4 metaG | ecosystem: Host-associated > Plants > Roots > Rhizosphere > Soil | place: Michigan, USA...
AAGACCGCGCTGCGCCCGGGCAGCACCTGCGAAATACCGGAAGACATCGGCGATCGTTGGGATCTCGTCATTGATCACCGCCTGGAGCGGCTTCCCCGTGTTGGATGACTCCAATTGGGCGAGTGTCTGCCCGTCGGCTTCGATCCGGTCGGCAAGCTCGAGCAACGCTGCAGCGCGCTCTTTCGGCGGAGTTTGCGACCAGCCCTCGAATGCCTGTTCGGCCCCGGCGACCGCCGCGTCGAGCTGGGTGATGCTGGCCTCCCGCACGGTCGCGATGGTGTTGCCGCGCGCCGCGTCCAGAATAGTCTCGGCGCTTCCCTCTCCCTGCTTCACCTGTCCATCAATCAATAACCCGGTGCGCATATCGCCACTGCCCTCAACAAACCGAGTGGAATTCACAAACGCACCATGACATGGCGTGGTGTCGTGTAGTCCTCGAGCGCGTAGTGGGATTGTTCCTTCCCATAACCCGATTTGCGGCTCCCGCCGTGCGGCATCTCGCTGGCAAGCGTAAAATGCGTGTTGATCCAGGTCGTGCCAAATTCGAGCTCGGCGGCGACACGCAGCGCTGTAGCGTTGTCCCTCGACCAAACCGAGGATGCGAGCCCGTAATCCGACTCGTTGACGAGCCGGATGACATCCTCCAGATCCCGAAACCGACCGACGGAAACAACCGGGCCGAACACCTCCTTGCGCTCGATCTCGTCCTGCGGCAGGGTGTTGGCTATGACAGTGGGACTGAAGAAAAAGCCGCGTCGTTGTAGTACGGCCCCTCCACAAACGATCTCGATATGCGGCTCCCGGCGGGCGCGCTCGACAAAGCTTGCGACACGGTCGCGCTGCCGCGCGGAGATGCAGGGTCCCATCTCGACATCGCAGTCGTGTGGATCACCGACTCTGATGCCGGCCACCGAGGAAGCGAGATCCGCCACAAACCGCTCGTAGATTGAATCGTGCGCGAACACGCGGCAGGCAGCCGTGCAATCCTGTCCGGCGTTGTAGTAACCGTACGCGCGGATGCCTGCAATTGCGGCCTCAACATCGGCGTCGGCGCAAACGATGACGGGCGCTTTGCCACCCAGCTCCAAATGGGTGCGCTTGATCGAGCGTGCCGCGCACTCGAGGATCTTTTGACCCGTGACGATGTCTCCAGTAAGTGAGATCATCCGCACTTCGGGCCGCGCCACGAGTGGTGTACCGACTGTTTCCCCTCTTCCGTAAACGATGTTGACGACCCCCGGAGGGAAAACCTCCGCGAACGACTCTATGAGCGCAAGAACAGACAAGGGCGTCAGTTCGGAGGGCTTGAGTACGATCGTATTCCCGGCGGCAACCGCAGGACAGATCTTCCATGCGGCCATGAGGAGTGGGTAGTTCCATGGCGCGATCGCAGCGACAACGCCAATGGGATCGCGCCGTATGAAACTAGTATGGCCTGGCACATACTCCGCGGCAGCCGGCGCCTCGAGCACACGGACCGCACCCGCAAAATACCGGAAGATGTCGACGATCGTCGCCATCTCCTCCCGGAGCATCAATGCATACGGCTTGCCGCAGTTGTAGGATTCGAGCCTCGCCAACTCGTTGATCCGAGCTTCGATCCTGTCAGCCATCGCGAGCAGGCAGCGCGCACGCTCGCGAACCGGAGTTCGCTTCCAGCTCGAAAACGCCTGTTTGGCGGCTCGAGCGGCTTGCGCAATCTGATCGGGTGTTGCTTCCGGAACGGACCCGATGACCTCGCCTGTGGCCGGGTTGACAACACGCTCAGGTGTGCCCTGCCCAGGGACGCACTTGCCGCCAATCAACATGAGAGGAGGCGGCATGAGGCGGTCGCCCCGCGTCGCGCCGCTGGCGCTTCTCGGGATTCCCTCCGCTGCGCTCCGATCGAAATCGCACGACCGTACGCTCTTTGGGTTCGGATCAGACGGGTCAGCCATCGGGAGTACGCTAGCCGATGTAGCCAAGGTTTGGTAACATCGATGAGCCGATAGGTAATATCGGAAATACCGAATGCTTACCCTGGCTGAGCCATGATCCGGTGCCAATACCCCTTTGACGGCGGCGGGTCGCGCTGATGTCCCTCTCGTTACGAGGGATGCGCTATTTCCGCGCGGTGGCCGACCTCGGATCGATATCGGGCGCGGTCCAGAGCCTCGATGTTTCACAGGCGACCATCACCGAATCCATCCAGGCCCTGGAATCGCATCTGGGCGTCCTGCTCTTCCGGCGCCACGCGCGCGGAATGACCCTCACGCACGCCGGACATGAGTTTCAGCGTCACACCGAGCGAATCCTGAATGCGGTTGCGAGCGCTGAAGAGGCGCTTTCGGTCCGTCCGGAGGCCCTTGGCGGCCAGGTTGTCATCGGCGCCGTGCCGCTCTTGACCGGATACTATCTGCCAGCTTTGCTGGCTCGTTACCGGCGCGCTTTTCTGAACATCAAAACGTGGGTGTACGAAGATTCCGGTGCCCTTATCGAGCACCAGTTGATCAACGGCGAGCTCGATGCTGCGTTGATGATGACCTCCACGCTGGAGAACGCCAGCAGCTTCGACACCGTGACGCTGATCCGATCGCCCTGGTGTTTGTGGGCGCCGGTGCGCCATCGTTTAGCAGGCCATGGGCCGGTGTCGATCAGCGATTTACGGGGTGAGCCTGTCGTTGAGCTGCGCAGCGAGGAGCTCGAGCGGGCCGCCGGGGATCTGTGGCGGCGCTCCGGCCACGAGCCGTCAGTGACTGTGCGCACTCGTTCAGTGGAGGCCACCCGGAATCTGGTTGCGACCGGCTGCGGGATCAGTATTCTTCCGGAGGTGTTGTTTCGCTCGTGGTCCCTGGATGGCGAGCAGCTGGTGGCGGTACCGCTCGCCGATGCTCCACCCCCTCTGGCGATCGGTGTTGTATGGCGGCGTGGCTCGCCCGTGAGCCCGGCCATCGAAGCGTTCATCGCTGTCGCTCGCGAACACGGGCTGGGCGCGCGCATCAAGCGTGAGCTGTCGGGTCCTGACATGGAGATCGCGGCGCAGACCGAATAATTCTCGAGCGGCTCAGTGTTAGAGCACCTTGAAGTAGGCAATCGAATTTCCGGTCGGCGTCTTCTGCGCCACACCGACAAAGACGAACTGGCTGAGCCAGGCGTACCGACCCTCCGGCGCCTCGAACTTGGGCGCGGTGCGCATGTAGTACGCGGAAGAATCCACTGGCTCCCGGCGCGATAAGGCAGCCATGACTTCAGGCGGCCCCCAGCGATAGCCCCGATTCTGCATGTAAATGACAACACCGTCGTCGGTTCTCAACAGGTAGCGTGCATCGAAGTCGAGGACGCCATCCGGGCGCAGCAGGGGCCAATCCCCCCCACTTTGTGGAATGATCGTGCCACGAATTTCCGGCCCCTCCACTGTGCCGTCCGTCACGTACACAGCACCGCGGGTGCTGCCCTGGATACTGGGTCTGACCCAATAGACCTCACCGAGTGTGAGCGTAATGGTGAACGCATACTCGAATCGCGGCAGCAGGTGATGCATTTGAGAGCCCTTCTCGTTATCGATTCAAATCGAGCCGGATTGACGCACCGCCGAACGGTGAAACCACCTCGTGCCGTCCCGCGGTCTTATAATCAGCCATCGTCGAATGTAGACCCGCATCGCACTGACTGATAGCCGGTAATCCAATACACGGTGTTCCACTGGTGAGACCCGATTTGAAAACGCAGAAATCCCCATGAAACGAGTTGCCCCGTCCCACCAGGAAGGGTCCGAGTCTGCCAACATCGACGTCAACTCAATGCTGCTTTTCTACGAGGTAGTCAACGCCGGCAGCATCAACCAGGCGTCGGCGGCTCTCAGGACGCCGAAAGCAACGATCAGTCGCCGGTTGCGGCGCCTCGAACAGCACGTGGGCGCCGTCTTGTTGAAGAGAGGCTCACAGAAACTGTCGATGACCAGCAGTGGCGAAGTATTGTATCAGCATTGTGAAAAACTCCTCACCGAAGCCGAGGGAGCTCGCGCCGCCGTTGCAGAGATGCAAACTCAGCTCTCCGGGCAGGTGAAGGTGGCCACCGCCTTTGGCCTCGGACGCTGGATCAATCCGGCCCTGGCGAGCTTTGCCTTGGAATATCCGAGTATCGAGCTGGTCGTCGACGAAACCCACCGCTGGGTAGATGTGAGCGAAGAGCCTTACGACATCGTCATACACCTCGGCACGATACGCAATGAAGGGCTTCCTGTGCGCCGCTTTGGAGAGTTGGCACGAGGCCTTTATGCCAGTCCGAAGTACCTGTCGGGGCGCACCGTGCCGCGGACACCGGCAGACCTGTTGACACACAGTTGTATCGTCCTGAACCAACAGTTGGACGGCGGTTTGTGGCGCCTGCGCGAACCCGGAAGAGCGCGGGACGCCCTGATCAAACCTCACGCCCGTGTGAGTGACATTGTGATCGCCCACGAGTTGGCAACGGCCGGTGTCGGCGTCGCCATCCTTCCGCATGCGATCTGTCGTCGCGACGTGATGGACGGTAAACTCGTGCAGCTGTTGAGCACCTGGCGAATTCCACCACTCATCCCGGCAGCGACCTACCTCGAGCGCCGCTATCTGCCCATCCGCATTCGCGCGCTTCTGGATCTCATCGCCCTGCAGTTCAATGAGGACCCACTGTAATCCAACAGTACTCGCGCCGCGATGGTTCTCAGCGGCACGTAAAGCTCCCGGCCTGCTTCGGGTCTCCTCCCGTATAGCGGGCAACTTTGGGCCACGGGCACAAGGGACGACTCGTCTGGGGGAACGCAGCTCCCGTTGCCCGTATCTGCTCGGGCGCCTTGCCGTCTTCAACCCAATCCTGGAGAGCCTGCAACGGATCGAACTGGTCGGTTGAACGCCCCCCACTGCAGTGACCCATTCCGGGTACCAGGAACAGCCGCGCCCAATCGTGGGTCGGCGTGCCGGTATCCGCAGCCAGCCGGTCGTACCAGGCGGCGAGCTCTTTAGCGGATAGCCCGTAGTCGCTGATGCCCTGGTAGAGAATCAGTTTGCCGTGTTGTGCAAACGTATTGATGAACGTCCAGTCCGCATCATTCAGTGCCGCGGTGGTAGCGACTCGCTGCCACAGATCTGGAACATTCAGGGCAAGCGGATCAAAATCCGGCGCGGGCGGTGTCAGCGAGTGATAACGGAGCGTCGGCAGCATCAAGGTTACCGCCACCGCATCGGGAATTTCGGTCTGCGAGTGACCCAGATAGAAGCCACGCCAGATCGTGGGAATCCCGGTGTCATACGGAAAACTCGCCATCAGTTGCCGGCCCTGAGTGTTACGTGGACCGTCAAAGACGCTGCGCAGCGCATCCGTCTGCGACTTGCTCAAGCACTGCGCGTTTTTGGTGTGCCGGCATTGGAGCACGCGCGGATCGAAATGGCAGGCCGCCATGTCATTGATCAGGCCATCGGCCAGCCCATCCAGTCCGTCACAGGATTTCGTTACCGCGTCCCCGACGAGCTTCAAATCGGCTTCCGAGAATGCGCGAGATAAAATTGGATGGCCCCGCTCATTCTCAGGCGCCAAACGACTGAGCACCTGAATACTCCACGCCGACCGGGCCGCGACGTGGGAAATGTTGAATGACGGGTCTCCCGCTATAACACCATCGAAGTACAGCGGAAACCGCTCTGTCACCGACATAGCCTGACGCCCGCCATTGGAGCAGCCGATGAAGTAGGAACGATCCGGTCGTCTTCCATAATAAGCCGCAACTATCTGCTTGGCGCGGGTCGTTACCTTCTCCAATGAATTGAACGCATAGTCGATCCGCGCCTGTTGATCCAGTGCGAAATGTCCGTCTTCCATGCCAGTACCCCGATGACCGGAATCGGTGCGCACCACCGCGAACCCACGCGCGAGCGCCACCGGAGACAGGCGGCCGAAGAGCGACCCATAGGCCGGAAACTCGATTCCATCCATGCCGCCGCCGCCTTCGAACACAAAACGCCCGTTCCAGTGGGACGGCATCCGCAACTCGAAGCCAATCCCGAACCTCTCACCGTTCGTGCCGGTGCGAGGGCCCAGGGTCGCGCGAAACAGGCAGTGCTCAGGCAGGTCGGCGGAAGGCTCCTGTGCCACTTTCATTCCGGGTGCGCGGCCCGCCGGGACAATGGTGGCATCCCGCACGATGAAGTCACTGTTCCCGAGCTCTTTCAGTCGCGTGCAGGCCGCGCTTTCAGGCGCGCTCTGTGCCAAGGTCACTGTAGGCGCCTGCGATGCAACAGTGAGCAACAGGCACACCAACATCGCACAGCGCATTGTGCACAGCCTCTCGGGATTGCCCAACATGGTTCGCCCCTCTGATCTGCGTCACATCTGGTTGATGAATTTCGTCGTGAGATAGGCTTCCAGGCCCTCCACGCCATTTTCAGCGCCGTGGCCGCTGTGCTTGATCCCGCCAAACGGCGACTCAGGGAGGGAGATTGTCGTCGTGTTGACTCCAACCATGCCCGCCTCGATGGCCTCCCCCACTCGCGTCGCCGTGTGTAGCGACTGCGTAAACACATAGGAGGCAAGTCCAAATGGCAGACGATTTGCCTCGGCAATCGCATCCTCGAGCGTGCGAAACCGAGTGACGGCGGCGATCGGCCCGAAAGGCTCTTCATTCATGATCCGGGCCGCCACGGGCACGTCACTCAGCAGGGTGGGAGCGAAAAAGTAACCTTTTCGTCCCAGGCGCTCCCCGCCGGTGCGCAGGCTCGCGCCGTGCGAGATTGCATCAGTTACAAACGATGACATCACTTCGAGGCGCCTCGGATGTGTCAGTGGCCCCATCCGATTTTTCTCATCGCGGCCATCGCCGACATTGAGCGACCGTGTCCGCTCCAGGAAGCCTGCGACAAACCGGTCGTAGATCGAGTCCTGTACAATGAATCGTGTGGGAGCTACACAAACCTGTCCGGCATTGCGGAATTTACTGGCCGCCGTGAGGTCGAGCGCACGATCGAGGTCCGCGTCGTCAAACACCATCACGGGTGCGTGGCCTCCCAACTCCATGGTGGTCCGCTGCAAGTTGTGCGTGGCCAGTGTGAGAAGGTGTTTGCCAACCGGGATGGAGCCGGTGAAAGAAACCTTGCGCACGATATTGCTTGCCAGCAAATGCCGCGAGACTTCCGCCGGTCTGCCGAAGACCACTGCCATGACACCTGGAGGCAGACCCGCGTCAATGAGCGCCGAGGCGACCGCAAGCGCCGAGGCGGGAGCTTCTTCTGCAGGCTTGAGAATACACGGGCATCCCGCCGCCAAAGCCGCCCCCAACTTCCGTGCCGGATTTGCAATGGGGAAATTCCAGGGTGCAAACGCCGCTACGACGCCCACAGGCTCCTTCACCACGAGCGCGCGGTTCCCCGGAGATGAGGGTTGCAACACGCGACCGTAGGCCCGGCGCCCCTCCTCCGCGAACCATTCCAACGTATCCGCCGCCATCCCCACTTCCAGTCGCGACTCGGCCAGACACTTGCCTTGCTCGAGGGTGGCTGCGTACGCAATCTGCTCAGAGCGCACTCGCAGCAGTTCAGCCGCGCGCTTCAAAATCCGCCCACGCGCTGTCGCCGAAGTATGGCGCCAGGTGATTGCTGCACGTCGGGCCGCCTCCAGGGCGCGAGTCAGATCTTCCGTCGACGCATGCGGTAGTCGCCCCAGAACGGACTCCGTTGCAGGATTGATGACGTCCTCGTGAAGACGGCTGCCCTCGGATAGTTTCTCGCCATCAATCAACAGGAACAGATCGGTATAGCTCGAGGTCATAGGCGACAGCTCAGGTCATCGGAAGTTGCGAGCGCGGAACCCAGCTTCCATGCAATCCCGGGCGCAACCGCAGCGGTATGTGCACTGTTGCCAACGGCCCCTGATCAATGTGGCGGGCATCGAGCACGACGAGCGCAGAACGATGCTCGTTCAGGAGGTTCAAGATAGCGAGCAGATAACCTTCGCCCTCAGCCGAGTCGGCGACCCTCGCAGCAAAGACGGGCTCCTGGCACGAAGCACCGGGCCCGCACCACCAGGAGCTGGAGCGACCTTGCTGATGATCCATGGCGATGAGGGTATTCATCATGAGACCCGTGGCACTGCGTGGGTCATTGGCATTCACCGGGCGGCTGCTGTCCTGTGCGCACAAAAATCCATGTCGATAGGGTTTGGACGCGTATCGATCATCAATGCGAGGAAACTCTCCAACCGCCTCATTCAACACCTCGCATGCAATGCCGCCCGCCGGCGAATTCATATCGACTCTGAGCCGGCTGACGCGTGCGGCCGCCCGCTTTGGATCGAAGGCAGCTCCGCCCACGTCAGGAAAGAAAGGAAACATATTTCCGTCGGCCACCGGCATGTCCAGGTAGACCTGAGTGCCGTCGTTGAACGCGTTCATCACGTGCGTCGCAAAGCGTGCCGGCGCTTGAAACCAGCGCAGAGAATCTGCCTCCAGGGTGCGTGACAAAACGCCGATGTACATCGGTCGCGAACCATCCCATCCGAAGTGAGGCAGCCCACGTTCGAGCCGCTCCCAGGAACCGATAATCGGCACGATAGGAAACACGATGTAGTCCTCGGTCAAGCCGAAATCGTGGACCATGCCGTAGTACGGCGCCTCGATCCACGTTGTCGCGTTGAGAACTCCCCGCTCATCTATGCGGTAGATCGCAATGTCCCGCGTCATCAATCCGCGCGCCGCGTATCCAAAGGCGAACATCTCACTCGTGGTTACATCGACCTTGGGGTGAGCCGTGAACGTTTGCCCCTCGAGCTCACCCCCAAACGACCATGCACCTCGCGTTTCCAGTGTCCGCGGATCCATTGCAACCGGCGGACTGTCTTCTTTCAGAGCAAGAAGCTGCCCTGCGTGATAGACGATGTTGGTATTTGCGGTGCCGCGTGTTCGCCCGCGAACCGAGGAATCATCGGAGAGAGGATTGCGGTATGCGCCAAACAGCGCTTTGCCCGCCTCGTTCTCGAGGTTGAACTTTTCCGTGTGGACCCAACGCTGCCGAAGATCGACCCGACCCTCTCGGAACTCGAAACGGGTGACCATGCCGTCGCCATTGAACCAGATGTCATCCCGCAGCAGCGGCGGAAATTGCGGGTCCGGTGCCACACGGTAGAAGACACCCTCCAGATTCCGGGGCAGCGTACCCTCCACTTCCAGATCGTGGATGTCAGCCTCCACACGTGAAGGCGTGAACAGGCCGTGAAAGCTGGAGGTGGCTGGGAATCGACTCATGGTCTCTCCGTCACTGTTTGACACACGGCACTTCGCCCGCATCGGGTACCGGCCCGCCCGCGACTACTCTGTAGTTCGGCAAGTTCTTCTGAAGCGATCGAAGGTCTGCACCATCTGGGTCGACGGCGACCCGACTTTCGAGATTGAACAACATGGCGGAACGATGCTCTCGATCATACGGTGGCCATTTGGGTATGGCCGCGTGGTCGGGCCGACCGGTTCGGGCAAAGGCGATCCATGCTTCACTCATTTGAGCAGTCATTTGCCGGCGCTCCGCCAATTGCACCGGGTCGCCGGGGACGGTTGCCAGGGCAAACTGGATATCGATGGCGTGCGGAGACATCAACAGCCCGTCTCGATCCCGCGTTTTCCAGTCCATGCGATAAACAAACACCGGGGCCTTGGCCTGTCGTACCTTGGCGTCCGCGATACGAATCGAGAACAGCCGGGTTGGCCAATCCGACAGGATCAGAGAATAGATCTCCCAGGAAGACACACCCGGATGCCGACGGCGATAGCCGGCGAGGATGCGTGCAGCATCATTGCCGAAGTAGCTCGCAAGCTTCACTTCAATCTGTGCGAAGCTCATTTTGAAAGCGTTCGGGTCCATGCCCAACGTGTATTCAGTCATCTCGGTCCGCGTGGTCCCGATGAGCAGCGGCACGCGTTCAGAACAGTTGGGCGCTCGGTACCAGAATGGCTCCTGCGGCAGATTCACCCCATCCACCACCGGCGCAAAATCCTGCACGATACCCAACACGCCGAAGCCGCCAATATCGTGAAACAGCTCGTAGTATCCCTTGAGGATATCTTCAGTCGTGAGCGATTGTATCCGCCTGGCCTGTGAAGGCGGGATCGACAGCTTGTCCAGAAGGCGCTCCCCCAGCGAGCGCGCGTAAGAAGCACCCAGCGACAGAGGCATCGGCCCGCTTTGAATGATGGCTTTGTGAAACAACCCCCGTGCAACGGGCATGGCCATGAGAAGGGAGACTTTCTGGCCGCCGCCGGACTGCCCCATGATGGTTACATTGCCCGGGTCCCCGCCAAACTCCTCGATATTGTCTCGCACCCACTCCAGGGCCATCACCAGATCCAACATGCCCATCTGGGAAGCCGCCGGAAAAGCCTCTGGCGCGAACTGCTCCAGAGGCGCGAATCCAAACACGCCAATGCGGTGATTGGGGCTCACCATCACAACATTGCCGCGCCCGCTGATGTGGACTCCCGACTGGTCGTCTCCCGCCGCGGACAGTCGCCACAGCCCCCCGCCGTGGAACCACACCATCACCGGTCGCTTCCCTCCATCGCGCAGGCCCGGTGTCCATACGTTCAGGGTGAGGCAATCTTCACTTTCCGGCTCGAGCAGTCGACGACGCGGCGCGGCGGGGTCGGATTGTGAACAGGCGGGACCATATTCAAATGCGTCCCGGGTCTGCCGCCAGGGAATCGGCGGCCGAGGCCGGCGAAACCGACCTTCCGCGCTCGTATCGGCGCCATAAGGGACACCCTTGAAAGTGTTCACACCACCGTCTCGCAGCCCTCTGATTGGGCCCCATTGAGTCATCGCCGTCACCGTATTCTGCGTCCCGGATGCGAGCCGTGGAACCAGGGGCGCAGCCGCCAAAGACAGCATCGAGCTCATCACGTCCCGTCGGTTGATACCCATCATGGCTGGGCGCCCCTACCGGAAATGAGCGCAATCAGTTCCGCAGGGTGTGCCGGTACGGCGTCGCCTCGCCAGGCAACATGCCCGTCAGGCCGGTTGAGAACCAGCTTGTGGCGGTAAATGTCAGTTGTCTTTGTCAGCCTGACATCCAGCAGCGCGATCGGCACACCGTGCAATGCAGCAGCCGACATCAGTGGGTCGACATCAATTTCCAACTCGAAACGCAGCAGCGTGTAGTCCGGCCCCACGGCGTCGTACAGCGATCGACCATCCTCGAGCCACACATGGGGCGTGCGGCAGCCGGGTACCGAGGAGGCTGTATAGTCAAACATTGTGTAAGCCGGCGCGCTTTCTCCGTCGTATGCAATCAGCGGTGAATCCGGATAGAAGTAGCCGAAGTTCAAGCCTGCACAGGCAAACTGTTGAATATGCAGCTCGTATGTGTCGGCGCCGATCTTGCTTCGCGCGGCCTCCCCCGAGGCCGTGTCATCCAGTACCTCGGACGGCACACTGGTTCGCTCCTTGATCGCCCCCAGGGCATGATTCATCGCAAATCGCGAGACCTGGTCGGTGATCGGCAGGCGCTCGGTTTCATAGGTATCGAGGATCGGCTCCGCGGCCCACCCGTTCAGGCGCGCAGCGAGCTTCCAGGACAGGTTCATTGCATCCGCGATTCCGGCATTCATCCCGTAACCGGCATAGGGGACCCAAAGATGAGCCGCATCTCCGCAGATGAAGATGCGCCGATCCTGGAGACGATCAGCCACGAGGCGGCGCCCGATCCAGTCTTCATTCGCCAGTTGCTCATATTTGAAATCCGGTCCCACACCCAGCAGCATCCGGATGCAGGCATCACGATCGACGCTCTCGAAGTCCGCTTCGTTCGGCAACAGGTAGTTATGGAGCAACCATAACTGTCGGCCATCGATGGCGATCAGGTTCCCCGCGCGCACGGGATGGTAGAGATAGCTCATCCAGGCATCCGGCTTGGTGATTCGATTGATCAAGTCCGGAGCCCGGAAGTACGTGGACTGCACGCGTTGAATCACTTCATCGCCGCTCAGCTTTGCACCCAGGGCCCTGCGCACCATCGAGCGCCCGCCATCGCAACCTACCAGATAGCGGCCGGCCAGCACGATGTGCTCGTTGTTATCCAGAAGCCGAGCGCGCGCAGACACGCCCTCGGCGGTCTGATCGACCTGCTCCACACAGGTGCGATTGAAAATGCGGATCCGCGGGTGGGCAGCGACCCGTTCGAACAATATCGGTTCGAAGTAAATCTGATTCACCCGATGCGGCGGCTCCGGTGTGGGCCACCATCCATCGGGTCCACTAACATCGGTGTAACGATCACGCCGGCAGGGAATATGGACACGCGCCAATTCATAGCCGGTAGCCTGAGTGCGAACCACGGCGTCATTGGGGTAGTCATCCGGTAAACCGGCCTCACGCACGGCTTCGACCAATCCGAGGCGTCGGAACGTCTCCATTGTCCGCGACGAGACGTGATTGCATTTCACACTGGGCGGCTCACCGGCGCGGCGTTGCTCGAGCAGAATGACATCGACACCTCGCTCGGCAAGATCGATGGCAAGACACAAACCCACGGGACCGGCGCCGACGATCAGCACGCTGGCGGAACTATTCATACATAACACCTTCCAGGGATGGGCCGCCGCCCACCTCGACAGCCTCGCAACAACGCCTCGGAATCCGAGATGGCGCAAAAGCAATGGTAATTATCCTTTTACGTTTCGTTGATGCAACCGATTACCGCGGAGACGCGCCGCCCGCCTATCGGCAAGAAAACAAACAGGCCTTAGACATCAAAAGCCTGCCTACGAATGGGACGGGGTGTTCCCCCCGGGAAACAGCTCCTCGGCATGCGCCTTCACACTCGGCGCTGGAGCAAACCGGATCAATGCTGCAAGATGCGCCCAGCGCAACAAACCCTCAGGACTCTAACAGGTGAGAACATCTATCACTCCGAGCGAGCTTCTGGATACACCGAGGCTGTCGCGCCTCCAATATCTGGTGTTCGTATTGTGCGCCCTGTCGGTGTTCGCTGATGGCTATGACACCCAGGTTATCGCCTACATCGCACCTACATTGTCGAGTGCGTGGGGCTTGCCTCCCGGAGCTCTGGGGCCGGTATTCGCGATCACCTTGTTGGGGTCAGCCCTGGGCAGTCTGCTGCTCGCGCCGCTCGCCGACCGCTGGGGTCGAAAGCGCATCATCGTCGGTGCCGCGCTCACGGTGGGCACATTCACACTGGCGTGCGGTTTCGCGACGTCGCTCGTTGCATTGGAGGTATTACGCTTCTTCGCGGGACTGGGCCTCGGCGCTGCGGTGCCCAATGCAATTGCACTGGTGACCGAATATGCGCCCAGGCGCCGACGCATCGGTCTGGTGACCCTCACCTTCTGTGGCTATCCGATCGGCGCCGCATTCGGCGCCTTCGTGGCAACTCAGCTTTCACCGAGGTTCGGCTGGCCGTCCGTGTTCCAATTCGGCGGCGTCGCGACCTTGCTGCTGTGGCCTGTCCTACAACGATACCTGCCAGAGTCTCTGACTTTCCTCAGTCTGCGCGATCCCGTGGGCGCTCGTGCCCAGACCCTGATTGGACGACTCCGGTCGGATGCCACGGGCAAAGAGCACTATTGCCTGCTCCCGGAGGAGCACGTCCCGAGTGGCCGCAAGAGCCTGGCAATCCTGTTCAGCGAACACCGGGCTCCCGTCACCGTGCTGCTGGGCTTGCTCGCCTTTCTAACACTCATCGACCTCTATATCTTGAACAGCTGGCTGCCGACACTGATTCATGGAATGGGCCTGACTCTGGCCCGTGCGTCGGCCGCCACCGCGGCTTTCCAACTCGGCGGTATTGCAGGCGCCATCCTGCTGGGATGGCTCGGGGATCGCCTCGGGATCTTTTACGTCGTTCCGGTTGCTTTTCTACTCTCCGCGGTCTCGATCGCCGGTATCGCGCTACAACCGTCGGCGCAGTGGCTGCCGCTGGTGACATTCAGCACGGGCTTCATGCTGATTGGCGCACAGACCTGCAACAATGGACTCGTTTCGAGCCTGTATCCCACGGCAGCGCGCGCGACTGCCATCGGTGTCAATCTGACTATCGGGCGGATCGGTTCTATCCTGGGCCCGTTTGTCACCGGGCTGCTTCTGGCGGCGAAAATCTCCGCAAGTACGGTGCTCCTGCTGGCGACGATCCCCGTGCTGGGCGCCGCCGTTGCCATGTGTCTACTGAAGCCGGCGGTTGCGCGAGTCCGGACCGATCAAACGGAGCGCGACAGCAGGTAGACGAGGCTCGTGTTCCGTTTGTGGAACTTGGTGTCTCGCTCAGAGGCCTCGGGGGCCTCGTCCGCTCGAGCTATCCTTCAAATCAGAATAGTCCCGGGGGATGCGTAGGTGAGATACACGGTCAAATCTCGTCGAGTTGCGTTGTTTCTGATGTCTGGCGTTGGTGGCCTGTCAGCAGCGACCGCGGTGGGGCAGTCGAGCGATGCGGCTCTTCAAGAGGTCGTCGTGACTGCGACCAAGCAGGAACAGCCTCTCAGCAAGGTGCCGATCAGTATTGCAGCCTATACCGCCGAGACGATGGATCGAGAGGGTGTGCGCAACGTCGAAGACATTGTGCAAATGACGCCGGGTGTCACATTCAGCCGCGACAGTTTCGGCAGCGGCACTTCGACCAACATTGCGATTCGCGGCGTCTCATCGGACGCGGGCGCAGCAACGACCGGCATCTATATCGATGATGTTCCGATCCAGGTTCGCAACAATCCCCAGACCGCTTTTGGCAGCAGTTTCCCCCAGGTCTTCGACCTCGCTCGGATCGAAGTCCTGCGTGGACCGCAAGGCACTTTGTTCGGAGCGGGTTCCGAAGGTGGCGCCGTCCGTTTCATTACACCCACACCGAATCTCACCTCCTCGGACGTCTACGTACGGTCGGAGCTTGCCTCGACAGAGCACGGCGGGTTGAGTTACGAGGCTGGCGCGGCCGGCGGAGCACCGCTGATCGAAGACGTGTTAGCCGTGCGCGCCAGTGCATGGTATCGCAAGGACGGCGGCTACCTCGATCGGCAACCTCATAACATCTCCGAACCCGATGCACCGATCTCGCACGATGTCAATCGTAATAACGTGAGTGCCTTCCGCGGATCCCTCTCCTACAAGGCAGCTCCGGGCCTTCTCATCACCCCGAGTGTGTACTACCAGCGTTGGATGCAGAACGATACGAGCAACTTCTGGTCCACCTTGTCGAACGCAGCCGATCACAACCTGGTTGCTGGCAACGTCCTGCGCCAACCGGCCAGCGATCGCTTCGTTCTGCCATCACTCGAGTTGGAAGACAACTTCGGTCCGGTGCAACTGACGTCCGTCAGTGCATTTTTCGATCGAAAGGCGCAAGCAACCGAGGACTATACGAACCTCGACGTCGCGTTTATCGGGGGCGCCGTTCCGCCGTATCCGTTCCTGCCTGGCCAGAATGCACCGGCGGGCATAGGCGCTCAGCAACAGGACTTCACTCAGGAAATCCGCCTGAATTCGACTGATGTTCAGGCGCGTGTGAAGTGGACCGTCGGAGTCTTCTACAGCCATTCACGACAAACGGAATCGTTCGCCATTCAAGACCTGTTCGTGCAGCAGATGCTGCCGATCCCGCTGGAAGCGATTTTTGGTGAGGGTTTGACGGATGGGCGCTACGTTTTTTTGGCATACAACAATACTCTGGAGAAGCAGATTGCGGCATTCGGGCAGGCGGACGTGACGTTGACCGAAGGGCTGAGCGCCACGTTGGGATTGCGCTATTCGAAGTCCACGTTGGACTTCGCCCGAACTCTCGGAGGGCCGTTGAATTATGCTCAGGACGGCGGTCCCGACCTGCGTACCAATGCGGGGCATCAATCATCCAAACCCGTTACACCCAAGTTTGGAATCAACTATCAGGTCAATGAAGGAAATCTGCTCTACGCATCCGCCAGCAAGGGATTCCGCGTGGGAGGCGTGAATCCGCCGCTGTTTGTCGGTTGTACCGACCTCCCGGTCCCTGCTACTTACGGACCCGACTCGACCTGGAGCTACGAAATCGGCTCCAAGAACCGGCTCTTCGACGGCTCGCTGCGGCTCCAGGAGAGTCTGTTTTACATCCGTTGGAGCGATATCCAGCAATTCGTCTCGCCCGGTGGCGCCTGTTCGGGCAACGGCTTCCGGGACAATCTGGGCCAGGCCATCAGCAAGGGTTTCGATTTCCAGGCCGAAGGACGTCTGACTCGTGACCTCACACTGAGCGCTGCCGTTGGCTACGTCGATGCCAAGTTCTCAAAAACCGTGAGTGTCGTCGATCCGGTAACCGGAAATCCCGATGTGTTCGTCAGCCGCGGGGACACACTCGTGGGTTCGCCGTGGCAGCTCACCGGAGCTCTGGACTACGCGTTCCACGTGCTTGGAGACGGCGAACAATACCTGCACGTGGAGGAACGCTACAGCAGCCACAATGACGGCCGAAAGGCTTCGCTCAATGATCCCAACGCTGTTGGCTACGATCCCACATTGACACTGGATCCGGCCATCAGTCAGCTCAACCTGCGCCTGGGACTACGTCAGTCGGGCCTCGATGCCTCGCTGTTCGTCAACAACCTTCTCAACGAGTCGCCGTTTTTGAACATATCACACAACACCGCCGACTCGCCGTTGTTCTACTACAATACCGTCCGTCCAAGAACCTATGGCATCACGGTAACCTACCGGCATTGATGTACTCCCAAGCCGTGCGGCTATCCGAAAGCAGCCGGGATCCCTACGATCCCGGCTGTGCAACTCGCTTACAGACCGAACGCGAAGAACAACTTCGCAGCACCCGGGTTGCCACGCCCATCACCGCTGCCCCAGAACACCATGCCATTGGAGATGGCAGCCCCCGCCGTGCAGGCGTTCGCAGTCGCCGGCGAGTGATGGGCATCTTTTGTGGAAGACACAGGCTGACCAGACCCCCCAGGCCTTTGTCACCAACTCGGGCGTTATCGCACCGTATCGAGTGCGATTACCTGCGGTTGCGTGTTGAAGACGCCATTTTGGGGTGCGAAGAAACGACCGGTCTGGGTGCCGATGATCAGCGTATGTCCCGAGACGGTTGGGGTCGTGCGCGCGAAATCGCCAGAAATGCCGGTGAGTGCTGCCACCGACACCGGCTGACTCCAGGCCAGCTGGCCGGTCGTTGCATTGACCTTGTAGAGATAGCCCGCACTGTCCGGAAAATAGACAAAACCATCCACGACGGCCGGAATTGCGGTGACGTCTCCCGCGGTAGGAATGCTCCATTTGAGCCTCAGGTTGCTGACCGTCTTCGTCGAGATCTGGGTCTCGGACCTCTGAAAGTGCGAGTTGGAGAGATCTGCGCCTGCTGATGGCCAATTCTGAGCCACCGAGGTGTTGCTCAAAGCGAAGCTGGCGCACGCACTGAGCATGTACACCGCGCGCAGGGTGCAGCGCCCCCGCAATCGATCGGATCGGTTCATGTGTTTCCCCTTGTTGGATGGACTCGTGATCTTTGTGTTCTTCGATTCACTCGCCGTCCCGCCCGCATGGCGTGAGTGAACCCGCATTCGCAACGTCCGCCGAATGTCTGACTTCCAGTGCGGGTAGAGCACTGCGGATGCGATGAGCGTGTCCGGTGGAAGGAGCGAGGCAAAGACGAACCCACCCCGCCCTTGGTTAGGCAAGGCAGGCCACGAGCATCGCAGGTGAGATCGATCGTCTCACATATGGTCGAGGCGACGCTATGGATTCATGTTGAAACTGTATGAAAAAAGTGAGTCGATATGCGGTCCTTTGAGGACGCTGACGCTTCGATTCAACCCGCGGCGGGTAAGCGACATTCTAATTTGCAGCCTCCCCAACACGTAAAAATTGCCTCCTGTGCAATTCGATGCCGGACGCAACGAGGCACGGAACTTGCTTCATGTGGGACGTATTGACCCACTAATGGCTGACGCGCATCAGTGTGAGCGAGAGCATCACGTTCATTCGGGCTGAACGTGGAGCCTGTGGTCAGCATTGAGCAGCGGGTTGCTGGGAGGCATTTATGCTCGAGATGAGACTCATGGCGGGATCCAGTTCCTCACCCGAGATTTCGATCCGTGCCCCGAGTCTATGCGTATCGGGCGGCGCCGTTCACATTGAAACGCATTCGAGATCTAACATCACCTACTCGAATGGGAATTGGGCATACCGCGGTCAAAGCTACCGGATGCTCGTGGTGACAGGCAGTCTTTACTTGATTTTTGGAATTGCGCGCGAGCCAACTATCGTTTCACATCCTATCGATCATTTTCACTTCATCGGGCCGATCATCAGCACCAACGGCGTGGCCATCGCGAAGTTCAGCGAACACCAGAACACCTGGCATGGACTTCTACGCCCCATGTGGTGGGTATCCATGCGCATCGTAACATCAGATTTCCTGGACGGGGGTTCTGAGTCAACGTTCGGCGCCTACGCCGAACCGCCGAGAAAGCCGTCGAGATTTCAAACCCGTCCGCTATTGCCGGTGAGACGCATCGGGCTTCCAACTCGACAGCATTCTGAGGATCAGCAAGCCTCAACTCGCGTCGGCCCCTGATCGGGAGCGCCCAGATGTTGCTCCTACCTGGAGGTCTGCACCGACTCCGCAACTAACACGCCGCTTGTGTCAAATGTGCCCGCGACTTCAACCGCAACATCCAAGGCAAGCGGTATCGCCAGGGCCAGCCGGGTCCGCGAATTGACGAGGACGCGCTGACCGTTCACCTCGAAATACGCACTGGACGGAAAGTTGGTAATCAGGCCCTGGATGCGACCGATTGAACCGGGCAAACCTGGCCTGGGCACGGCGGAATGCACTTGGTTTGCCACCAGCGCACCATCCGCGGCGAATCTCACGCCTTTGACGCTAACGGGTGTGCTGTCGGTCAAAACCGTGTCAACTGCGGCACTGCCGTAATTGATCTTCAGCGCATTGACGTAAAAAGTGTGTTGAGACGTATCCAGCGAGCGAATGCGACCGACCACGCCTGAGACATTGCTCTGTCCTGTGATATCGAGACGCGTCGCGACCAGATCTCCCGCCGAGTCAGCAAAACCACCTATTTCCACGGCCGTCCCTGGCTGCAGCGCTGACAGGCCGTTGGCTTGAATTGCAGAGCCGAGCACGGTCTGCGATGTGACGTGCACGGTCTGCCCGAGGACAAACAACGTGGACGCTGGGACATCCACACCGGACACCTTCCCCTGAACGCTGCCGTTGATTGCTACCTGGCTGGCCGAGGCCGCACTCCCAGCCGAATCGGCCGTTGCCAGCAGTGATACCACATCCCCTTTGTGGATTTGTCCCTGGGTCCCCGCATGTCCGTCAATCTGAATGAGGGCGTGTGAGGTGGAATACGACTGGCCGCCGACTACGAGGAGGTCGCTTCCAGTGTGGACAGGTTCGGTGACAGTCCCCACGGCCAACAGACTCTTGAAACCGGAGCCTTGGATTCCCGCAGAGGAAGTCATTGACAACAACACCGCGGACGTTACGACGCCCGCAGTCATCAGCGGCAGTTTGCTTTTGAGGGCCGATCTTTTTGTAATATTCATGCTCGTGCCTTCGATTGTGAATCTTGGATTTGATAGAGGCCGATGCCCAGCCGAATCGCCTCGGGCCCGGGGCGCTTGCCGCTCGGTTTTATCTGGCGGGCCGTGAGCCATTCGTCCACGCGTTCGAGAAAAGCCTGCGCCTCCTTTTCCAGCATCTGCGCGAACGCCGGTGCCACATCCTTCGGCATCTGATCGTTGACCGCAGAGCGCTCCAAGCGCTTATCCCCACTTGCCGTGCGTGTCAGATTGTGAACATAAGTCGTCGCGACGTCCGCAACCACGGTTCCCCACAGCCTGATGAGCTCTTCATCCATTTTATGAGGGATATAGTCGCGCCGCATCGCCTGCAGACGCCCGTCCGAGCGTATATGTACGCTTCCCGCGCTGACCAACTCCTTCAGCAGGGTAGACGCGCGAACGTCGGCGCCACCGGACCGCTCGATCAGCCCTTCGAACGTTTTACCCTTTCCGGTCGGCCGCAAAATCGCGGGGCGGCCCTGCTTGTCGCGGAAATCGGGATTGAGATGCCAGGCCGATAGTACGAGCGATGCCTTCGTTACGTAGCCCGGAAGCGCGCTCGGAGCCTGCCTGAGGAGCTCTTTTTGCTTGCGCACGTCTCTGCGCGCGAGGCCGGTCAAAATAGCCATGCGAGAGATGTTCGTCGGGCGGCCCCGCTTGCCGAAATTCTCCATGGCGACTTCGACATAGGTGGACTTGGCCAGCTCGGCGAACTCGCGCCAGGTAACACCGCAACTCAGCAGAATTTGGACGAGCGGCTTGAGCCATTGACGCGTCGACCGAAGAACCTGACCGGTGGAGGCAAGTGCCATATTTGAGGAGACCTGGCGTGTGTATGAGCACAATGATCACCGATACCCGGCACTCGTGCCAAATGAACCTGTGCTGTGCTCCAGGCCAGCGGACCCTGATCGCTCGGGCAGTTGCCTGCCTCGGCAGGAAATTCGACGAGACAGGCGACAGGCAATCGTGGTGCCCCCAAACCGTCATCCCTGCGTTGGTTGGGGTGGTGTTTTGTGTATTCAGTCCGAACATCGGCCCATCAGAGGGTGCTGAGGCCGCGGCTCGTGCTTGCAGAATTGCGCGATGCCCACCGACCCCAACAGGGCTCCAAACAGCCTCTGATCTCTCTGACCCGGAATAATGCGGGCGGCACGAGGCTACCGAACCTCACGCCCATCTAACACCGCGCGCATTTTCCCCCCGGCGTCGTTGCAATGACGTCGCCTTCTGCCCCGCCGCCGCGTGCGACCGCCAGCTCTCCGGCCGGCCATCACCGAGGACTCCTCGATAATCGCTTGTGGGACAATTTGTCTCACTCTAGCATAGGACCACCTTTAGTCCATAGTTGAGGTCTCGCTGCAAAGGCGGCTTTCGACCGCCAGATAGACCGTGCCCCGTGGACACCCTGGTCCGATGGCACAACTCAGGTGCACCCAACAACAGAAATTCTAACGGTGACTCATCATGAAATTTCGAGCGACTACTCCCACATCGCCAATGACTCTGTTTGCCGGAGCCACAGCATGGATGCTGATCGGCTCACAAGCATTGGCAGGCCCCGCTGCAACCCAGGTTGCTGCGGCCGGTTCAACCGCGCCGCTGACAGGCACTTACACGCCATCGGGAGACGGCGATGTCACGCGCGCGGAATTCCCGCAGCAGATGGACGAGCCGGATGGTCCGGGTCCGTTTCCAGGTACGATCACCAACCGCAGTCTTTCGCGAGGCTCCGCCACCGGCGTCTCCGTCACGAGCGGTAAGAAGGCCAAGTCCAATCCTCAGTTCAATACCGGTTTCGAAGGGCTCAACCTGTTCCAACAGCGCTATGCGCGCGGCGGAAACCAGTTCACCGTGGAACCCCCCGACCAGGCGCTCTGTGCAGGTGGCGGATATGTAGTGGAGGCCGTGAACGATGTCTTGAACGTATTCAACACGTCCGGCCAATCGCTACTCCCGGACAACACCTCAACCAACATCGTGTCCGGATTTCCGACAGATGTGAATCACGCCGTCGATTTGAATTCCTTCCTGGGATACGCCCCGGCCATCAATCGCAGCACGGGTGTCCGTGCGCAGTCGGTCACTGACCCCTCCTGCCTGTACGATGCTGCAACGCAACGATTCTTCTTCGTGACCCTGACACTCGAGTCCCGTCCCAACGGATCGTTGACCCTGGTGAATCACCTCGACATTGCCGTCAGCAAGACACCGGACCCCACAGGGTCATGGACGATTTATCGTGTAGATGTCACCAATGACGGATCCAACATCGGAGGCGCCAACCCCGGTCCTTATCTGGGCGATTACCCGCACATTGGAGCGGACGCCTATGGCTTTTATGTCACTACTAATGCGTATCCCTGGTCGGCAAATGGTTTCGGGGGCGCACAAATCTACGCGTTCTCGAAGTCACAGCTCGCCGCAGGCGCCGCAAACGTGACTATGGTCCATCTCGATACGACGGGTCTGGTGAAGGCACCGAGCGACGCGGGCCCCACGCAGCCCGGCTTCACTGTGTGGCCGGCACAGTCTCCGGGCACATCCTCCTTCAATCTGGCCGCGGGTGGAACGGAGTTCTTTTTGAGCTCCAACGCCGCGGACGAGGCTACTCATCCGGCAGCTGGAACCGGCGGCAACTACACCTCGACGCAGATTGTCATGTGGTCGTTGACTAACACGGCGTCGCTGGACAGCACCGCCCCGGCGCTCAATCTGAGCTCCAAACTGTTGAACGTAAATCAATACGCCCTGCCCCCCAAGCAGAAGCAGCCGGGGTCTGGAGTTCTCGCAACGGCAGCAGCACCGCAAGGATTCTGTATCAACGATACGACCACGTTGCTGTTCAACGGCCAGTTCGGTTGCTGGCGCTTGTTGTTTGGCGGGCAGCCCGCCCACAACGAAGTGGGATCGAGGCCCGACTCCAACGACACCCGCATGCAACAAGTAACATATGCCAACGGTAAGCTATGGGGCTCCCTGGACACCGCATTGAACCCCGACGGCGGCGGCCAGAGAGCCGGCATCGCCTGGTACATCGTCAATCCGGATGTGAATAAAGTGGTCTTGCAGGGATACCTGGGCGCAACAGGCTACGACCTGACATACCCGGCGATTGGCGTGACCCCATCAGGACGTGGCGTAATGGCTTTCACCGCGACGGGTGATACACAATATCCGAGCTCAGCGTTCGCCGCGATCGATGCAAACAGCGGCGTCTCGCAGTGGAACATCGTTACCGGCGGACAAGGTGCAGCGCCTGACGATGGATTCACCGGTTACAAGGCACAGGTGGGGGACCCGCCACGCACACGTTGGGGCGACTATAGCGCTGCGGCGGTGGACGGCAACTCGATCTGGATCGCCAGCGAGTACATCGCCCATGCCTGCAACTACACAGCTTGGGGCGGCCCGTTCTTCGGTGGCGGCACCGGGGACAACAAGTTGGGTACCTGCGCATCGACGCCGGGCGCAGCCGGTGCACGCGCGGCACTCGGAAATTGGTCCACCCGAATCAGCAAACTGACTCCCTGAACAGATGACGTCTTTGATATTGATTTGATCAATCTGACTGGCTGCTCGAGGCCTCGGGACGTAGGTTCCGAGGCCTCAAGCGCTATACTGGAGGTGGCGAGTCCGACCAAGGGGACGGAAAATGGAACTGCCCGGCTGGGTCAGGGCAGAGCGCCTGCCGTTGGCCCCGCCCCGGTTCGACAGCGAATCGTCTCGCTGAGGCTATGTAAATCCGTGGGTTTGTCGAACCAA
>Ga0105237_10002386_pt1 | contig 23317 bp, 20 predicted proteins | sample KBSC24metaG_FD_81520 | JGI IMG/M metagenome (GOLD analysis project Ga0105237, IMG submission 81520) | Corn rhizosphere microbial communities from Kellogg Biological Station, Michigan, USA - KBS C2-4 metaG | ecosystem: Host-associated > Plants > Roots > Rhizosphere > Soil | place: Michigan, USA...
ACAACATTCCAGTTGACTGTTGGGGTGCGGATCGCGATATAGTTGCACACATAACACGGACCGGACACGACCGCGCGACCGCGCCCTGTTTCCATTTCCATCACCGAGCCCTACGATGAGAGCCCAAAACATCCTCGAGACGATCGGCAACACGCCACACGTTCGTATCAACCGTTTGTTCGACCCACGCGTCGAAGTATGGGTCAAACTCGAACGCGCCAATCCGGGCGGCAGCATCAAAGATCGGATCGGACTGGCGATGATCGAGGACGCCGAGCGTCGCGGGACGCTCAAGGCGGGCGGAACGATTATTGAGCCGACGTCGGGGAACACCGGGATCGGGCTCGCCATGGCGGCCGCGGTCAAAGGGTATCGTACCATCCTCGTGATGCCCGAGTCGATGTCCATCGAGCGGCGTCGTATCATGGCCGTGTACGGCGCGCAGCTCGAGCTCACGCCAAAGGAGCAGGGGATCAAGGGGTCGATCGCGCGGGCGCAGGAATTGGCGGCCGGTATTCCGGGGTCGTGGATTCCGCAGCAGTTCGAAAACCCCGCCAACGTCGAGATTCATCAAAAGACCACGGCGCAGGAAATCCTCAACGATTTCCCCGAAGGGTTGGATTATCTCATTACCGGCGTCGGCACGGGTGGCCATATCTCGGGGGTGAGCGAAGTGCTCAAGCCGCACTTCCCCAAGCTCAAGACCTTCGCGGTCGAGCCGTCCAAATCGTCGGTCATCGCCGGCGGCGAGCATTCACCGCACAAGCTGCAGGGGATCGGGACCGGAATGATCCCCAAAAACCTGCACCGGGAGACCTTGGACGGCACCGTCTCGGTTACGGAAGAAGAGGCCTTCGACTTTGCCAAGCGTGCCGCGGTGCAGGAGGGGATCTTCCTCGGCATTTCCTCGGGGGCCGCGCTCGCCGCGGTGGCCAAAAAGATCCCCGAGCTGCCGGACAAGTCGCGCATCCTGACCTTCTGCTACGACACCGGCGAGCGCTATCTCTCCATCGAGGGACTGTTCTAACTTCTGGTATGGCAAGGCGTTACAGGCTGTGTCGTCCGAACGGGTTCACAAACTCGATGTTGACAGCACCCGTGATGCCGCCCTATACTAGGAGACCATGACGTTCTCGTCCGCCGCCCGCCGCGCCTGTTGCGCGTGTTGCTGTGCTCGCTCCCTGGGGAGTGGTCATGGTGGCGCGGTCGTGTCGAGTTGAGTCGATGACCTTTCGGTTCCGGTAACGGAACCTGCGCATATCGGGCCCGCTTCCCTCACGGAAGCGGGCCTTTTTGTCGTCTATACCTGCGGTTTTTCGTCCCCGTGTGGGACGTGGAGTCATGTGGTCATGTTGGATGCACGAGAGTTGGCTGATCTCAATACCCGGTTCGAGGCCGCGCCCCCGCGCGAGCTCTTGGAATGGGCGGTCTCGCGGTTTGGCCAACGGCTCGCGCTCACGGTCAGCTTTGGCGGCGGTGGATTGGTGCTCGCGTATTTGCTCGCGCAGATCGATCGCAGCATCCCTATCGTCTTTCTCGATACGGGCTTTCACTTTCCCGAAACGCTCGAGTTCAAACAGCGCATCGTGGAGCGCTACGGCTTGAATTTGGTGGAGATGCATCCGGCCACCGACCCCGGGCCGCTGTACGAAACCGATCCTGACCGCTGCTGCCACATTCGCAAAGTCGAACCGATGCAACGTGCGCTCGCTGGGTACGACGCATGGGTGAGCGCGGTGCGACGCGATCAGTCGGACACGCGAAAAGCGGTACAGTCGCTGGAATATCAATCCGTGGACGGGCGCGACGTGCTCAAGCTCTACCCACTCGCGGGGTGGAGCGGCAAGGATGTGTGGCGCTATCTGTACGAGCATGATATTCCGCACCATCCGTTGCTCGACCAGGGCTATACCAGCATCGGCTGCTGGCCCTGCACCCGTGCCACGCTCGCCGGCGAAGACGAGCGGGCCGGGCGGTGGAGTGGCCGCGCCAAAACCGAATGCGGTTTACACAGCTTCGGTACGCACGAGGTGAGTGCGCACGAAGCCAGTGCGCCGAGCAACACCAACGACATCAATACTCCCGCGCTCTCGGTCGCGGGGGGATCGACTGCATCACACAACAGCTGACATTTCCTTTATCACTCCAGGTATCAACGCATGACTCTCATTGCACCCCACGGCGGTACCCTCATCGATCGCGTCTTGCGCGGCGCCAAGCGCGACCTCGCCCTCGAGCGCGCCCGCTCACTCCCCAGCATCGTCGCCGATCCATGGACGGTGTCGGATCTGGAATTGATCGCGACCGGTGCCTTTAGCCCGCTCACGGGCTTTCTCGGGAAAGCCGATTATGACAGCGTCGTGCACACCTTGCGACTCGCCAATGGGCTGCCGTGGAGCATTCCGATCACGCTCGCCGTCGCCGACGAGACGACGCTGGGCGATGAGATCGCGCTGGTGGCGGCCGATGGGCATGTCCTGGGCATTGTGGAAGTCTCGGGAACGTATCAAGCCGATCTCGCCGCCGAAGCCAAGCATGTGTACGGCACCGACGATCTCGCGCACCCGGGCGTGGCTCGCCTCAACGCGCTCCCGCGGACACGCGTGTCCGGCGACGTCTGGCTCATCGACCGTACCGCACCGCCGTTTCCGGCGTTGGCGCTCGACCCCGCTGATACACGCCAAGCGTTTGCCGAGCGTGGATGGAACACTGTAGTCGGTTTCCAGACGCGCAATCCCGTACACCGTGCGCACGAATACATCCAAAAGGCCGCGCTCGAAACCGTGGACGGGTTGCTCCTCCACCCGCTCGTGGGGCAAACCAAAGACGACGACATCCAAGCGGATGTGCGCGTGCGTAGCTACGAAGTGTTGCTCGAGTCGTACTATCCGCGCAACCGCGTACTCCTGGCCGCCTTTCCAGCCGCCATGCGTTATGCGGGCCCGCGCGAAGCCATTCACCACGCGCTCGCGCGCAAAAATTACGGCTGCACGCACTTCATCGTGGGGCGTGATCACGCGGGTGTCGGGAACTACTACGGCACGTATGACGCGCAGCGGCTCTTCGATCGCTTCACGCCGGAGGAGATCGGCATCCACCCCGTGAAGTTCGAGCACACGTTTTTCTGCACGCGGTGCGAAGGGATGGCGTCCAGCAAAACCTGCCCGCACGATGCGTCGTCGCACGTCGCGCTCTCCGGCACGCGCGTGCGCGAGCTGTTGCGCGCCGGTGAATTGCCGCCGCCGCAATTCAGCCGTCCCGAAGTGGCACGCGTTTTGGTCGATGGGCTCCGGGCCGCGGCGGTCGTATGAGCACCGACATCGTGGAACGGCTGTCGGTGCCGGGCACCACGGGAAAAGTCTATCTCGTGGGCGCTGGCCCGGGCGATCCAGAGCTCATCACGGTGCGTGGGCTGCGGCTCCTCAAGGCGTGCGATGCGGTGGTGCATGACCGGCTCGTGAGCCCCACGCTGCTGGAGTACGCGGAGTTCGCCGAGCTCCATTACGTGGGCAAACGGGACGGGGATCCCAATTCGGCGACGCAAGACACCATCAACGCCCTGCTCATCGCGCTCGCTCGGCAGGGCAAACATGTCGTGCGTCTCAAAGGGGGGGATCCGTGCGTCTTTGGCCGTGGTGGCGAAGAAGCTATCGCGCTCACCGACGCGGGAATCCCGTTCGAGATCATCCCCGGCGTGACCGCCGGGACCGCGGTCCCCGCTTCGGCGGGGATTCCGGTGACACACCGCGGTGTCGCATCGGCCGTGACCTTTGTCACGGCCAACGCCGATCCCTCGCGCATCAACGCGCCTGTGGATTGGGTTGCGCTGGGCAAGGTGCCGGGCACGCTTGTCATCTTCATGGGCGCGCGCACGTTCGAAGGGGTAGCACCGCTGCTCATTCACGGTGGGCTCGCGCCAGACACCCCCGCCGCGGCGATCGAGCGTGGGACCTATCCGTCGCAACGCGTCGTCACCGGGACGTTGGGAACGCTCGCGCACCAAACAGAGCTGGCGCAGTTGAGCGCGCCGGTCACGTTCATAATCGGCGACGTGGTGCGCGTGCGCGAGCAGATCGCGTACAGCAATCCGTGGCAAGAAGCGGTGACCGTCGCGTGAAAGGGATTCTCCTCATCGACCACGGCTCGCGTCGCGCCGAAGCCAACACCATGTTGCACGACGTGGCGCGGTTGGTGGAGGAGCTCGCGCACGGGGCGGCGATCGTCGTGCCGGCGCACATGGAATTGGCGGAGCCCACCATCGCGCAGGGCTTTGCCGAATGCTTGGCGCGTGGGGCCGACGAGATCGTCGCGGTCCCCTACATGCTCGCGCCTGGCCGTCACGTCACATACGACATTCCTCGGCTCGTGGCCGAAGCAGCGGACGCGCACCCGGGCGTGCCGTTTCACGTGGCATCGGCGCTGGGCGTGGATGCGGGGCTCGCGCGCGTCGTGCTCGCGCGCGCGGAGGTGACCAGTCCGCTTGTCGTGAGTGGGCCGACAGGACTCCCGCGAACCGTTGCGCCGCGGAGTCGGCATGCGTCCCCGTCGACACAGGAATCTGTGGTGAACGACCGGCCTCGGTCCATCGAGCCGGTCGCGTCGGCGGCGAATCCGTCGGCTGGCGTGCAGGGCGGCTCAGAGCGACCGAAACGCGCGGTAAGCGGCGCGTAACGTCATCTCGATCTCGGGCATGCCATGCTCGGTCGAGACAAACCACGAGGCAAACGGCGAGGGCGGCACGTAGACGCCGTTTTGTAACATCACGTGAAAGAACTGCGCGAACTTGTCCGTGTCGGCGTGTTGCGCGCTGCGCCAATCTGAAATTGGCGTTTGTGTAAAAAAGAGACTCAGCATCGTGCCGATGTGTGTCTGAAACACCGCCGTTTTGGCCGCACGTGCCACGTCGAGCAGGCCATCGGCCAGTGCCGCGGCTGTGTGCTCGATGTGCCGCCAGACGCCTGGCTCGCGCAAATGGCGCAGCGTGGCGAGCCCCGCGGTCATGACGATGGGGTGCCCCGACATGGTCCCCCCCTGGGCCACCAGTCCGAGCGGTGCGGCCAGTGCCATGACGTCGCGCCGGCCGCCGTATGCGCCGATCGGGAAACCACCGCCCAAGACGTTGCCGAGCGTCGTGAGGTCGGGGCGAACGTCGTAGAGTGTTTGCGCGCCGCCGGGGTGGACGCGAAATCCCGTCATCACTTCATCAAAGATGAGCAGCGCGCCGTACGCGGTGGTGAGCTCGCGCAGCAATGGGAGAAAATCGTCCGCCGGCGGGATGACCCCCATGTGCGCGGTCACCGGCTCGATGATGATCGCGGCAATCTCATCGGGGTACTGTTCGAACAGTCGTTGTGCCGCTTCCCGATCGTTATAGGGAAGAACTGATATCGCGTATTCGGCTGGCAAGACGATACCGTGATCCGGTGGAATGCCGCCGCGTGTGCCCCTGGCGTCGACGGAGCCGCCCGATCGCGCGAGCACCGTATCCGCGTAGCCATGATAGTGTCCTTCGAACACAACGAGGCGTGGGCGCGACGTGAACGCGCGGGCCAATCGAACGGCGCTCATGACCGCTTCGGTTCCGGAGGTCACGAACCGAAGCAGTTCCATGGAGGGGAGCATCTCGGTGACTGCCCAGGCCAACTCTGACTCTACCCGCGTTGGTGCGCCGTAGCACGTGCCGCGTGTCATGGCTTCGATTGACGGTCCCAACACGCGATGCGACGCGTGGCCCAGGATGAGCGTGCCCGAGGCGAGCACATAATCGATGTAACGATTACCGTCCACGTCGATGAGATAGGCCCCATCACCTTGATCCATGAACCGTGGTGTCCCACCAACCAGTGCAAACCCATGTTCGGGGGCATTCACGCCCCCCGGAAAGACATCCTGGGCCTCCGAGAAGAACAGTTCCGACCGATTGCCCGCCGTGCTGGGTTTGAGCATGAGCAAATCTGTGCAGCGAGCGGCCGTTCGCGCTACTGCCGTATCATTCCACGCTGCTACGACACCGTCCCGACAGGCAATCAAATGGTACAAACACCAGACCGCGTAGCTACAGGCGTCACACGTACACAGAGAGCTGGCGACACGCGACGCCTGTGGCCACGCGGTTTTGGAATGCTCGCGGCATGTCGAACGTCCCCCAAATGCGACACCCGCGTCGCGAACCGTTCAAGAAACGGTCACAACGCGGGTGCTCAAACGGACAGTGATGCGATTACGCTGCGGATGTGGAGAGAATCGCCCGAACTTGCTCGTCGCCCACGCGTGCGCTCCATGCGTGAAAACGCTCATCCTCTTCACGCGACGACAGGTAACCCAACAATAAACGTTGCAGCGCGTCTGGGACCTCCGCCGCCTTGGTTCGGTACCCCAAGCGGTGTGAAAAGGCCGCATGCGCGCCGAGTCCGCCGCCGACGAAGAAGTCGAAACCGTCGGTGGTTGCATCTCCCTCGCCAGCGCTCACCTGCACCCCTTGCAACCCAATGTCGGCAATGAAATGCTGACCGCACGCGTTGGGGCACCCGGCGATATTCACGCGCAACGCGCTGTCGAACCCCGGGAGTCGCTCTTCGAGCTGTCGAGCGAGCTGAATGCTGAACTGCTTGGTCTCGGCGACCGCCAGTTTGCAATATTGCGATCCTGTGCACGACAGCACCCCGCGTTGGAACGACGAGCCATCCAACGGAACGCCTGTGACCTGCGCCGCGTCACGGAACGCGTCGATGCGCTCGGTCGGGATGTCCAACACGATGATGTTCTGCATCGGCGTGAGCCGCAGCCGTCCCTGTCCGAACGTGTCGGCCAGATCGGCCCATTGCGTGAGCTGCGTGGGCGTGATGCGCCCGGACGTGACCGAGAACCCCGCGTAATGCAGCCCCGGCTGCTTTTGCGGATGAATCCCCACATGATCGCGATACGCGTCGGTCGGCGCCTGTTCTTCCACCGCTGAATCGAGCGTATACCCCAGCCGATGATTGATCTCGGCCAAAAACGACGCCGCGTCCCATTTTTTGTTGATGAAGAGGAACTTGAGCCGAGCCTTGGCACGGTTGCGGCGGAGCTCGTCGGAGTCGCGGAAGATACCGGTGATCGCCTTAACCACCTCCAATACCTGCTCCTGTTTGACGAACGCGTCCAGCTTGATGGCCATGTGCGGCCGAGTGCTCAATCCACCGCCCACGCGTAGCGAAAAGCCGACTTCGTTGCCACGCCGGACCGCGGTGAGCCCCACATCGTTGATCTCGGGATAACTGCACCACGCCGTGCACCCGCACACCGTGACCTTGTACTTTCTCGGGAGATTTTGGTATTCCGGATTGCCGTTGAAGTACCGATCGATTTCCAGTGCAAAGGGCGCCGTGTCGAGGAGCTCGTCCCCTTCCACGCCGGCCAAGGGGCAGCCAGTCACCGTGCGCGTGTTGTCGCCGCACGACCCCATGCTCACCAATCCAACGCGCTCCAGCTCGTCCCACACCGTGGGGAGATCTTCGATGCGGAGCCAGTGCAGTTGGAAGTTTTGCCGGTTGGTGATGTCGACCGAATCGCGCGCGTATGTGGTCGACAGATACGCTACCTTGCGCACCTGCTCGCTGGTGAGCACGCCGTTCGGCGTGCGAATGCGCATCATGAAATAGGGAACCGCGCCGCCGCGCGTCCCCAATCCGTCGCCCTGGGTATACACTCCCCAGTGACGGAATCGGACGTTCAGATCTTCGTCCGGGATCGAATCAAAGCCGCGTTTGGAATATTCCCGAATGTCGTCCATGATCGACCACGGCGCGCGCTCGCGCTTGATGCGCTCCACACGCTGTGCCGGTGTCTCTTTCACCGGCGTGTCGTTCACGGCTTCTGTGGTGACGCCGCTCATGTGCGCACCGCCGCTGTGGCCGGTGCCACGGCTGGCACCAAACCACGCTCGCGCAACAGCGTAAGGATACGTTCGGCGCTTTCGGTCACCGATTCATTTTCGGTATGCACTACCAGCTCAGGGGTGAGCGGTGCTTCGTATGGATCCGAGACGCCGGTGAAATGCTTGATCTCTCCCGCCAACGCCTTTTGATACAATCCTTTCACGTCGCGCCGCGCGCATTCGTCGACGGACGCATTCACATAGACTTCGACGAAGTTGGGGATTGAGGTCCGCACTTCATCGCGCGTGCTCCGATACGGCGAAATAGCGGCACTGATCACGCCAACGCCGTGGCGGCTGAGGAGCTTGGCCACGTAGCCGATGCGGCGGATGTTGGTGTCGCGATCTTCGCGCGAAAAGCCCAGCCCTTTGCTCAGCTGCTCGCGAAATTCGTCGCCGTCCAAAATCTCGATCGATACCCCTGCCTCCCGCAGCTCGGCGGCCACGGCGGTGGCCAACGTGGATTTCCCGGCCCCCGACAGACCGGTGAACCAGAGCGTGAAGCCCGGGTGGCCGGTGGCGGTGGTCGAGGGGGATGACACTGTGGGTTGAGAAGAGACAGACATAAAAAGCGGCACAGCCAAAGGGTGGGAAAAACAAAAAGGCCCGCTTCCGGAAGGGAAACGGGCCGACGGAGGGCACGGCTAGGGGAGCGTGGCGCGACCTATAGAGTACGCGCCTGATAACCACCCCACACACCGGCACACCGCAGCCGTTCCCGAGCCGGACACATGGCGCGGGGACACCGGCAAGCGGCGCAACAACAACAGTTTACGGTGGTGGTGAGGCGAATCATGACCCGCGAATGATGCCGGCGGGGGGCGAAGCTGTCAAGGGCCGAGAGAGTTCAAAAATGATTTGTCAAGGGGGCGAAGGGGCCTTTCTGCTTGACAACACCCGTTCTCGGCGCTAGTCTCCGGGGTGATGTCTCGACCCTTCTCCATCCGCCTGGCCGGCACCGCCGCCCGCATTGGAACGACCTGTTGTCGTCCCATGTGCGGCTGTTGTTGTTCGCATCCGGCGTTGCGGAGCCAGGTCGTCTAGGGGACATCAGTAAGTAGCAGAGTCGCGGTTCGCCGCGCCTCACCTCTCGATTCAGACAGAAACGCGCACGCCGGCCTTCGTTGCCCCGCGTGCGCGTTGTGCGTTCGGCCGGTCCTCCCGCCGTCGCCCGCCACCCCGCTTCGCGGGCCAACGAAGTCACCGCGCTCCTGGCAGCCCGGTTCTCACATTGCCGCTGCACAGCCGCCTACCGGCGCGCACGCTCGGACTTCTTTTCAGACTTTCGTTGGAGCATCAGGATCATGGTTGGTGAACCCAGACGTGTTGTGACTCGCGTGGAGCGAGGATTTGCCGTCGCCGTCGCGTTGTGGATCGCGTCCATCAGCGCGTGGGCGCTGTATGGCGTGCTTCATGGCGTTCCAGGGGCCGGACGGTGAGCATCACCGCCAATCACATCAGCAAATCATTCGGCGACACCGTCGTGCTCGACGATGTCAGTATCCACGTGCCCGACGGCAAGCTGGTCGCGCTCTTGGGGCCGTCGGGATCGGGGAAGACGACGCTCCTGCGTATTCTCTCCGGTCTCGAATCGCCCGATACCGGCGTCGTCCTCTACGATGACACCGACGTGACCCACCACTCCCCTCGGCAACGCGAAGTCGGGCTGGTCTTCCAGCATTACGCGCTCTTTCGGCACATGACCGTGTTCGAAAACGTGGCCTTCGCGCTTCGCGTGCGGAAATGGCCCGAAGATAGAGTTCGCCGTCGGGTGCGGGAGCTATTGGATCTGGTCAAACTGGGCAGCTTCGAGCAGCAGCGTCCGTCGCAACTGTCCGGTGGACAACGTCAGCGTATTGCCTTGGCGCGATCCCTCGCGGTGAGCCCCAAAATTCTGTTGCTCGACGAGCCATTTGGCGCGCTCGACGCTCGCGTCCGTCGCGATCTGCGGCGTTGGCTCCGGCAGCTGCACGACGAGCTCAAAGTCACCACCGTGCTCGTCACGCACGACCAGCACGAAGCGCGCGACGTGGCCGATCAGATCATCGTGGTCAACGATGGCCGAGTGGAGCAAGCGGGGACGCCGGCGGAGCTATTTTCGTCGCCGAGGACGTCGTTCGTGGCTGACTTTTTGGATGTCCCACAGCCGTTGGAGCTGATTTCGTAGGCGGTTGGACCCGGTTCTCAGCAGTCGGTGAAACCGTTCATATATAGCAACGCTCGCGTTTTGATTACACACAATGAAATCCACTCGCGTTGCGTTCGAATGATACGCGATTGATTGTTGGCGCGTTCGAGGCAAATTATACGCATGCCTCGATGCCGTTCGATTCCGTGCTTCCTTGCGTTTTGTGGTGTTGTTGCCAGTGCGATCGGTGTCAGTGGCGTGCCGCGCACGATCGTTGCGCAGACACCAACACAAATACCAACGCAGACGTCAGTCTCAACGTCGACGCCATCATCCGCCGCACCGGCGTCGTCTCCGCGCCGCACTGACCTCACGGCCGGTGTCGACGAGCGGTACATTCGTCTATTGCTCGCGCAGTTGGCGGACGATTCCATGCAAGGGCGTGGCACCGGTACGCCCGGCATTCGCAAAGCCGCTCGACTCATCGCGCGCGAAATGCAGGCGATCGGCCTCCAGCCCGTAGGCGACAGCGGTTATGCTCAACGCGTTCCCCTCGATATCGGACGACAGGGTGCTCCGTCGGCCCCCGTGGGATTGGCCTCGTGGGCCGCGTACGACTCGCTCCCTGACTCAGCGCGCGTGGTCGATGCCAATATGGTTGGGATTCTTCGTGGCAGCGATTCCACGCTTCGCGATCAGTACGTGCTCATCGACGCACACTACGATCATCTGGGGATCGGATCCCCAGTGGATGGCGATTCCATTTACAATGGCGCCGATGACGACGGTTCCGGCACCGTGGCGGTCCTTGCCATTGCTCGTGCGCTCGCCAGCGGACCTCGGCCCAAGCGGAGTATCATTTTTACCACGATGACCGGCGAAGAGCTCGGATTGCTCGGGACGAATTGGTATATCGCACACCCAGCCATTCCGCTCGATCATGTGGTTGCCAATCTGGAAATCGAAATGATCGGCCGTCCAGATTCGTTGGCTGGCGGTGAGGGAAAGGCGTGGCTCACCGGATACGAGCATTCGTCCATGGGGCCGAGCTTTGCGGCCGCTGGACTTGCCGTCGTCGCCGATCCGCGTCCGCGATACGATTTTTATCAACGGAGCGACAATATCGCGTTCGCGCAGGCTGGTATTCCGGCGCACACACTGTCGTCGTACAATCTGCATGGCGACTATCACCGTCCGAGTGATGACGTTACGCACATCGATTTTCCGCACATGACCGCGGTCATTCGTACCGCGGTTGCCGCCGTTCGTCTGCTGGCCGACGGTCCTGTGCCTACGTGGGCGCCGAACGGAAAACCCTGACATGGCGCGTATGCCACCTCGTCAATCTTCTTCCACACGTCGTGCGGGGGCAAAGTCGGCGGCAAAATCGGCAAAGAAACCGGCGCGTCGGTCTGCTGGCGCTGCCAATGCCGCTACGACGCTCGATCCAGAGACGCGGCGTCGAAAAGATGCATATTTGGCCATGCGCGCTGAGCTGCGGAGCCGGCCGAGGGTGAGTCATAAGGAGCAGGTTGCACAGTTTCATGCGCGGGTGGCGGAGGATGTGGGGCGTATCACTGCGCGAAAGGAGGCCATGGCGGCCGCGCTTGCCGACGCGGATCGTATCGAGCAGGAGAAAGCGCGGCAGGCGGCGTTGGAAGCGCGGTACGCCAAGAACCCGTTGTTGCGTCCGATCCCGGTGGCCGCGCAGAGTGTGGGGGCGGCGCGCGTGACAATCCGTGGGTACGCCGATCCCGAGCGGGCGGCGTTTGTGGCCAAATATCTCAAGGCAGTTCCCGGGGGGGACGGCGAGGGGGATCAGTTCCTTGGGGTGACCGTGCCTGTCGTGCGCGCCATTGCCAAGCAGTTTGGTGCCATGCGGCTCGATTTTGTGCTTCGGTTGTTGCGGTCCAAGCTGCACGAAGAGCGACTGTTGGCGTTGCTCATTTTGGAAGGGCAGTTTACCGCGGGCGGGGCGGGGGTGCGGCAGGAGATTGTGCGCGCGTATCTCGCGCACCGGGCGTTCGTGAACAATTGGGATTTGATCGATGGGAGCGCGCCTCACATCCTCGGAGCTGATGCATTGCAGCGTCGTTCGACGCGCGAGCAATTGTATGCGTTCGCGAGGTCGCCGGTGGTGTGGGAGCGCCGGATGGCAATCGTGGGGACGTTTTATTTCATCAAGCGAGGCGAGTTTCGCGATACGATACGGATTGCACGAGTGTTGGTGCGCGATCCGCACGATCTGATTCGTAAGGCGGTGGGGTGGATGTTGCGCGAGGTAGGGAAGCGCGACCGTGGGGTGCTGCTCGAGTTTTTGGATCGCCACCATGCGGAAATGCCGAGGGTGATGCTTCGGTACGCGATCGAGCGGCTGACCCCGGCAGAGCGGCGGCGATACCTTAAATAATACCGTCGATGTTGCCCATGAAACTTGCTCTCGCAATCGCTTCGCTGACTTTCGCGGCGTCACTGCAGGCACAAGATATTTTCACGCATGAGCATACCAACCAGTCGTATGCGAGCGTTGCGATCAATGACAGGCAGCAAGTGCTCGTGCCGGTCATGGCGCTTGGCGATCCGGGGAGTGTACCGGTGGTCCGGTCGCCGAGTGGGCCGTCGATCGATAGCTTAACCGCGATGTCGCCGGGGGGCGCGGTGAGTGGGATGGTGTTGGATTCGGCGACGGGAAAGCCTGTGGGAGGTGTCGAGGTCAGTATTCAGGAGGCGCGGGTCGGGACGTGGACCAATGGAAAAGGGCGGTTTACGATCCCGAACCTGCCGGCGGGGCCGGCGACGTTGGTGTTTCGATTGTTGGGGTATCGGGGGATTGCGCGGCCGATCACCATTCAGCGCGATCAGGTGATCGATGGGACGATCTCCCTGGTATCGGTGAATACGCAACTCACAAGGATCGTGGTGACGGGGACAATCGCGGGAACGGAAGAAAAGGCGATTCCCAATGCCATTACCGTCATTACCGCGCAAGATATCGAAAAGCGCGGCGTGACGACTATCGACCAGCTCTTTCGTGGTGCGGTCCCTGGTGTTGTTGTATTAAACACCGGTCCATCCACGGATGACAATAAAGTTCGGATGTTCTCACGTGGTGGGACATCTGTGGAGCCTGGAGATCTCGAAAAAGGGGCCAAGCCGCTGAAAACATATATTGACGGAGTGGAAGTTACTGATCCGTCTTATATCAACCGAATCGATGTGAATTCCATCGATCATATCGAAATTTTGACTGGTCCTCAGGGGTCGACCTTGTACGGATCGAATTCGATCAACGGCGTCATTCAGGTTTTTACCAAGCGAGGAGCACCAAAATCTGCTATGTATACGTCCACTATAAAAGGTGGATTCATACAAAGCTCTTATTCCAAAGATCTGACGGGACAGTACGACGTTACGGCTGGTATTGCGGGCACTTCCCAGGCGCTATCATATAATGGAAGTTTGACGTCCCGGTATCAGGGGGCGTGGATTCCAAAACGCGATCAGACCTACTACTCCGGGACAGGAGGGATCGCGTATCAACAGCAAAAATTTTCTCTCGATGGATCCGCGATTTTGAGCCAAAGTGCTATGAATGGCGGTACAGGCGGAGACTATGTTGGGCTATCCAGGCAGCTCGCTGGAGGGACGGTAGACGGGTACTATAAATATGATCCGGCCTCTGCGTTGATCACAAACTTCAATTCGAAAGTGCAACAACAGCACGTTTCGAGTAGCGCTAAGTATGCTCCATGGTGGTGGTTTTCGAATCAGGTGACGCTCGGGTACGACAATCTGTATACGTCGAATCTGCAGAAGTCTCCTAATTTTCAGACGCCTGACGATAGCTTAAATCGAGCCGACAATACCAGTCAAGGCACGACCTCCATCGCGTATAGTGCGATTGTAAGAACTCCCGAAGATTCTTGGGTTCATTCGATACTAACGGTGGGATTCGATGGGTCGGACTACAGTTTGCTCGAGCACATGTTTTCTGGGGTGAATATCTCAGGAAGAGGGTTTGCAGAATATGCCAGCAACATGGCATTTATTACAGCATCCCGATCGAGAGGGGGATTCGCGCAAGAATTGTTGGCGTTTCGAGATGCGCTCTTTTTTACGGTTGGCATTCGCGGTGAATATAACTCCCTCTACGGAGGGCAATATGGAATCAGTTACACGCCGCGCTATGGTGTGAGTTTCGTAACGTCGCTGGGTGATGTGTCGGCAAAGTTTCGGGCTTCATACGGCAATGGGACGCGGCCGCCGACGAAGGATCAGCTTGGGCCGTCGTACGACCTGTTCTCCGACGGTACGCCGTATGTAATAATCGCTCCGGCAGATCATCTTGGGCCGGAAAGTCAGCGTGGGTACGATGCTGGCGTCGAACTATACTTAGGGAGTCGGGCTTCGCTTGTCGTGACACATTACAATCAACAAGTTCGAAGTGCGATTGAGCAGTTGGTTGTGGATACAGTATTTCGTACTGGTGCCGGTGCAAAGCTGACGTATCAATATTTCAATATTGGCGATATCCGAAACGATGGGTGGGAGACCACTGCCTCTTGGAATATGGGACCGGTTTCCTTGCAGGGTGTGTATTCATGGACACGAAGTCGGATCGAAAAAATTGCTCCAGATCTCCCGATTTATAGGTTTGGCACAACCTATCTCCAGGTTGGCGAGGCGCCGCAATATCTTCCCGAGCATACGTGGTCTGCGGATATTGGCTATGGCATCGCGAATTCCAATATTCATCTTTTTGTCACGGGGATCGGGCAGTCCAATCTCAATACGTTTTCGTCGTATCCTGTTCGTATCAGCACTGTCATTGGAACACAGGCTGGTTCATTTAATAGCGCGAGCCGTTCTGGTGTGGCTCCGGCGTATGCGATGGCGAATCTCAGGGCAACACAGCAAATCAATCGTGTCGCACAGTTCGTGCTCGAAATCAATAATCTTTCCAATATGTACGTGAATGATTTGACCGGTGCTGCGGTAGCTCATAGTTACGCTGCGACCGGACGTACTGCCCTCTTCGGACTCAATTTCCGTTGGTAGAGGGGTCATCACAGTTGATGGAAAACCGTGATGACCCCTTGGGAAACCAGCTCAATCAGGTGCTGACTGTGCAGAAGCAACGTTTGGCGCCGTTCGTACCAACGCCAACGAGGCAATCGCTGCTGCTCGTCACCGAGATGTAGTTCGGCGCTTCGGGGCCACCGGTCGTCAGGTCATTTGCAATGCCGAGCGCATTCACGTTGCAGTAAGCCGTTCCGCCGGTGTTGTAGCAATCGGCTTTCACTGTGCATACCTGTCCTGATTGGAAGGTGTACATTCCGAATGCATGCGCACCAAAGATCATAGCGCTGGCCGCGATCGCGGCGGTAAGGCGTCCCATCATACAATCTCCAAAGTGGATTGTGACGTCGGCTCGGCCGTGTGCCGAGCCTCATTCGCTCTTACAACGCATTATGCGGAGTCTGGTTTAGAGCCCACGCGAGACTTCGATCACTGAAACGTTTCAGTTCAGTACAGTCTCCGCGCTGTACATGGTATCATCCAAGCCCTCTACCTCGGCTGGAACCCCACCAACGAAGGACATCTGCGCACCGTCGTGGCACGCATTCTGGCCGCGCACTAGCACACATGAGTACAGTTGAGGGCGGGCAGCCCGACTCCTGTATCGACCGTGTGGTACCGCGGCGACCGGCCGATTCGAAGCTCCCGCCCTTGTACTGATGTCCAACACCCTCGTGCGGCAACACGCCGCACGCCAACGCCGCCACCATCTCGAACATCGCGTCGTGCGTGAAACCACACGGCTCGTCTCCGCGCGCACAGCCGCATGGTTGTTGCGCGACGTGTTGCGGCAGGCCATCGACATCCCCGACTTTGGCCGCGCGTTGCCCATGCCCGAGGAGTGCATCATCGCGCTCACCACGTTGCGCGCCTGGCAATATCGTGTCTGGATCACGCTGGGAAAACCGTCGGGTCCGTTTATTCTCGATCACATTCCGTCCGCACCGCCCAAACGCCGCGTGTCGCGGCCACGGAAACTCAAACCCGACGGTTCGTTCTACAAGCGCGGCCCCCCGTCATCAAAGATCCACTCAACTGGGCGCTCGGACGCAGCTACGCCGCCGCGGTCGTTCAGCATTTGCGCAACAGGGTCTCGACAATCGAATGGCACGCATACGAGTTGCGACACATTGTCGGACCAGACTACGCACGCATCGGCCAGCAGCTCAAGCTCTCCGCGAGCGATGCCCAATGCCACTATCAGCGCGTACGTGATCTACACGAACAATGGCTCTCAATCCCTAAATACTGCACGCATCTCGCAAAAACGCGCGGCACTAACGCGACATAAAGAAACTCGGTATTTCCTCAACGCGTCACCGGTTGTACTATTTTGAGGCGACTCGACTTATAGGTTACTACAGTCGAGCGATCGTTCAATCACCTCCTCATTATTTCTTTTACTTCCGGCATGTCGGCAATCCGTCACGTCCCGTTCCTGAAGGCGCTCGCGAGTGCCAAAGGTTCAAACGATCCGGTATGGCGTGACGCATCCACGGGGTTCCTCGTGCTCCGTTTCTTCGACCGCTGGCTCGAAGACGGCCCCGCCGCCATGGCGTCGGATCCCGGACTCGCCGCGCTCCGCGCGCGTCTCCGCTCCAGCGACGATGTCGAGCCGCATGTGCGGCATCTCTTGCTCACCGCCGTCAACGCGTTGATCGACGCCGAGAGCACCGACCCTGCGCCTGTGTCCGGACCGATGCTGGCGTACGGCGCGTATCTGGACTCCGTAGGACGTATCGCGCTCGCCGCGCACGTGTATCACACGGTTGGCCGCGCGATGGACGACAACTTTCTCTCCGATCCCATCTCCACCGCCGGCGCGCTCATCCAACATGGCTATGCGGCGCGCCGAGCCGGTGAGTACAACGCGGCCACCGCAAGTTATACGCGTGTGATCGACATCGGTGAAAAGATCAACGACTTTGCCCTCGTGTTGCGTGCACACACGGGGATCGCCAATATCGCCAAAGCGCGCAACGATCTCGCCGCGGCCGAAGAGCTCCTCGATCGCACAGTCATCGAAGCGGATCATGCATTGGCGACCGGTTCGTTCAGTACATCGGTGCGCGAATCACTCACGCAGGCGTCGTATCTGGCACGTCAATCTCGCGGTGCCGTCAGGCAAGCGCGCGGTCACTACATCGAAGCGATTCAGGATTTCTTCACCGCGCTGCAAATGGCGTTCGACCGTGCGCAGTACGAAAGCATCCTGGGTGAGCTGGCCGCGTGCGCCGAGCAGGCGGGATTCCGTGGATTGGCGCGCGACGCGTATGCGACGCTCGCCAAGACCGCGCACGCCCCCAACGTTCGTTCCGCGTCATTGGTGAACGTCTTGGAGCTCGTCGTGCTCGACGGTGACCGCGAGGCGTTTGTGAGTGCGCGCGACGCCATTCGTATCTTTATCGACGATTACAACGGCATGCACGCCGAGCATTTGGCGTTTGCCGGGTTGTACGAAGCGTACGGCATCGAACAGTTCGAGTCGCGTGACGCCGCCATCACGGCCTATCGTGAAGCCGCAGCCAATGCGCGCTCCAGCGCGATTCATCAGGTGGAATTTCTCGCCGAGCAACGGTTGGCGGCGCTGTTGGCTGGGGTGGAGTTGGATATGCCCCCCATGTCCGCCCCCGAGGCCCGCGAGCTTCCGGACGCCTTGGACGACGTGGCCCGGGCGATCGGGGAGTTGAGCTTGGCACGAACGTAACCTCCGGCCCGTCCCGCCACCCTGGCCTTCAGGGAAGGGCGTTGGGCGGAACGCAGGGACGACACACAGGTTGGCCACTGTGTGCGGCTGGACGCGAAGGGATGCTGAACGGGCCCCCTTTACCCCGGTCCAAAAAATGGCCAAGTGCGGCCGCAGACCACGCGGTCGGACCACAAGAAACGCGGTGCTCGTTGACCTCTATGCCCGGACGCCAGTTTTTGGCCCCGGCCGGAGGTCAACTTCGTGCTGGCCTGGCGGTGGAAAGATGCCGATTACAAACCGAACGATGGCGCTTTCTTTCCCCAGTGACTATGCTGCCTTATAAGCTACGTGTATACCGAGTAACACATTGCTCGTACTCTCCTATCTCCCCCCGCTGCTTCTTCCTCGGCTCAACGATGCCGTTCGCGACATCGGAGCCGATCATCTTCGCGCCAGTTCCTGGACAGGTCTTGAACAGACCATCCGAAAGGAACAGGTGGCGGTCATGGTCGTCGACCCATACGCCGACTACACCATGCGCGCCCGCGACGTCGCCCGGCTGATGCGCGCGTACCCTTCCATGCCGGTCATCGCGTATACCCAGTTCGCGCCAGTCGCGCTCCGGGCGCTCTCACTGCTGGCCAAGCGGGGGCTCCATGATTCCGTCTTGTTCCAATTCGACGATGGCCGGTCGCGCTTTGGGAGGCTTCTCGTGAGAGCGTCGACCAAATCCATGTCCCGCCAAATGCTCGAGGGGCTCTCCGACGTCCGGCAACAGCTCTCCCCCGCGCTCTCCGACGCCATCAACGACCTGTTCGAGCGTCCCCACGCCTACGCCTCGGCCCGTGACCTCGTTACCACCAGCGGGACCCCGCTCACCAGCCTGTACCGGGCGTTTTACAGCGCCGGCCTCGAGCCGCCCAAGAAAATGTTCATCGCCGCGCGCGTGCTGCACGCCCTGAGCTACCTGCGCGACCCAGGCTATTCCATTCAGCAGGTGGCCGACAAAATGGGGTATAAACATCCCCGCGTCCTCACCCAACACACCCTGGCCGTCTTTGGCGTCCGCCCCAGCCGGCTCCGCCGCCACACCGATAGCGACGAACTGGTCAGCCGCCTCATCGACTGGGTCAAACGCGCCTGAACCAGGGGGCCTGCTCTGAACGTGATCTAACCCCCTAAAGGAGCGCTGGCCGATCGTCCCGTCCACTTGACGCCCTCTGCTCCGGCGAGTATCGTAGATGGACAATCGATTCCGTGGTGATTTGCCGCATATTGCAGCCACGTTAAACAATTCGCTAAAAAGCACGCGCCCGCGGCACCTCTGCCAGCGGGCTTTGTGTTTTCCGAAGGTCACTCCTTCCGAAACGTTTGTTTGACGGCGCCACGGGCGAGATGCACACTGCTCGAGGGTTCCATGGCCGCTAAAGTCACGATCAGCACACTCGCCACGCTCAAAGCCCGCCAACAACCGGCGGTCTTCGTCACGGCGTACGACTACCCCACCGCCACGTTCGCCGAACGCGCCGGGGTAGACATGATTCTGGTTGGCGACTCCGCCGCCATGACCATGCTTGGCTACCCCAACACCCTCGGGGTCACGGTCGACGATATGCTGGTCTTCATCAAAGCCGTGACACGCGCAACCAAACGCACCTTCGTGGTCGGCGATCTCCCGTTCTTGTCGTATCAACCGAGCGACGAAACGGCCATCCTGAGTGCGGGTCGTTTTATTGCCGCGGGATGTGACGCCGTGAAGTGTGAAGGCGGCCAACGCGTCGCCTCCCGCGTCCGCGCCATGACCGACGCCGGCATCTGCGTGATGGGCCACTTGGGACTCACGCCGCAAAATCTCGCGCAACTCGGCGGCTACAAAGTACAAGGAAAGTCGCGCGCCGCGGTGGACAAGCTGGTCGAAGATGCGCTGGCACTTCAGGAAGCTGGCGCCTTCGCCATTCTGCTCGAAGCCATGCCCCCAGAAGCCGGCGCATATATCCGTGAGCGCTTGGACATCTTGGTGTACGGTATCGGCGCTGGCCCGCACGTGGACGGCCAACTGGTGATCTGCCACGATATTCTTGGCACGTTCGTCGGCGACATTGCGCCAAAGTTCGTAAAGCAGTACGGCCAGATTGGCGCCAACATCCAATCGGTCTTCACGCAGTACGCAGAAGATGTCCGGTCCGGCGCATTTCCCGCCCCCGAACATTGTTATCCGCTCGACCCCGCCACCGCTGACTCGCTTCGCGCGCTCAAGCTCGAATCCGCCGTCGCGTAACGCACCAATATTTTTTCAGACTTCGCCAGACCATGACCGCGACCATTGAATTCGAGACCACCGCGCTTCGCCCCAACGGTCTCATCTGCCGCCTCTGCAAAACTCCCGCGGACGCCGCGCCGATCGCTATTTGCGAGCACTGCCTCGGCCCCCTCGATCCCGCTCCAAATTCGCCCGACACATTCCCGTCGCGCGAAACGATCGAAAGCCGCCCGCAATCGCTGTGGCGCTATAAAGAATGGCTCCCATTCCAAGGCGACCCCGTGCTGTCGCTCGACACTGGTTACACACCGCTCGTCGAAGCGCCGCGCCTTGCGCAACGGTTGGGGATTGCTAAGGCCTGGATCAAAAACGACGCCGTCTCACACCCCTCGCTGTCGTTCAAGGACCGCGTCGTCGCCACCGCCATCAACGCCGCGCACGCTTTTGGTCTCGACACGATCGGCTGCGCCTCGACCGGCAATCTCGCCAACGCCGTCGCCGCGCACGCTGCTCGCGCCGGCCTCAAAGCGTGGATTTTTATCCCCGAAGATCTCGAATTGGGAAAGGTCGTCGGCACGCAGATCTACAATCCCAATTTGGTGCGCATCCAAGGCACCTACGACGACGTCAATCGTCTGTGCGCCCAAATCGCCGATCACTTTGGCTGGGGCATCGTGAACGTCAACCTGCGCGGCTACTACGGCGAAGGGTCAAAAACGATGGCCTTCGAAATCGCCGAACAGTTGGGATGGCGCGCACCAACGGCTGTAATCGCCCCAATGGCCGGCGGCTCACTCGTCACCAAATTGCGTAAGGGTTTCCGCGAATTCACCGAAGCCGGCCTCATCTCCGGCCAAGCGCCACGCATCTACGGCGCTCAAGCCGCCGGCTGCCAACCTATCGTGAATTTGGTGGAAAAGGACCTCGATAAAATCGAGCCCGTGATCCCCAACACCATCGCGCGCTCCATCGCCATCGGCAACCCCGCCGACGGCATGTTCGCCAAACGCGCCATCGTCGAAACCGGCGGCACCGCGGCCGGCGTTTCCGAAGAAGCGATTGTGGAGGGAATTCGCACCCTCGCCCGCGACACCGGCATCTTTACCGAAACCGCTGGCGGCGTTACCGTTGCCGCCGCGTTGAAGTTGGCACAACAAGGCCACTTCAAACCCGACGATGAATTGGTGCTGTGCGTGACCGGCAACGGCCTCAAAACATTGGAAGCCGTCACCGATCCCAAACTGTCTCAAGTTCCTGTCGCCCCCGTGATCGCCCCTCGCTTGAAGGAAGTGAAGGCGTTGGTCGCCGCAACGATCTCCTAGCCACTGCGTTCCAATGTAGGTCCGGCGCACTCCTGTTTTGTGAAACATTTCGCAGCAAGGCCGCTCGGCGAAGCCGAGCCGGCCGAGCGAGGACGTTTCACAAAACAGGAGTGGCCGAGACCGGTCACCCCACACCAGACCCCGACCCATGCCTGTTACGCTCAATCTCCCCACCGTCCTCGCCAAACTCGCCGACGGCAATAAAACCCTCGAAGCCTCTGGCGCCACCCTGGGCGACGTCGTGAACGTCGTCGCCCAGCAGTATCCCAACCTGGCCCCCCGGCTGCGTGACGATACCGGCCAGCCGTACCCGTTCGTAACTTTCTATCTGAACGACGACGATATCCGCTTCAACGGTGGATTCGCCGCCCCCGTCAAAGACGGCGACGAAGTGACCATCGTCCCCGCCATCGCCGGTGGATGACCCATGGCTACGACCGTGACTGACACATCACACAGCGAGACCCTCCCGTCACTCACCAACGACGAGATCCATCGGTACTCGCGCCATTTGATCTTGCCCGACGTCGGCCTCACTGGCCAACGCCAACTCAAGAACGCCCGCGTCTTGTTGATCGGCGCTGGCGGCCTCGGCTCGCCCACTGCGCTGTATCTCGCCGCCGCCGGCGTCGGGACGCTCGGCCTCGTCGATTTCGACGTTGTTGACGTGACCAACCTGCAGCGCCAGATCATCCACGGTACCAAAGATGTGGGCCGTCCCAAGATCGAATCGGCCAAAGACCGCATCGCCGACGTCAATCCACACATTCACGTCGAAGCGTTCGAAACCCCATTTACCTCCGCGAACGCCCTCGACATCGCCAAAGATTTCGATGTGATCGTGGACGGCACCGACAATTTCGCCACGCGCTATCTCACCAACGATACCGCGGTGCTCCTTGGCAAGCCCAACGTGTACGGCAGCATCTTTCGGTTCGAAGGACAGTCGTCCGTCTTCGCCACTGAGAACGGTCCGTGCTATCGCTGCTTGTTCCGCGAGCCGCCACCGCCAGGGCTCGTTCCCAGCTGTGCCGAAGGGGGCGTGTTGGGCGTGTTGCCTGGGTTGATCGGAACCATTCAGGCCACCGAGACCATCAAGCTCATCTTGGGTGTGGGTGACAACCTGATCGGACGGTTGTTACTGGTCGACACCTTGGCCATGCAGTTCCGCACCGTGAAAGTGCGTAAAGATCCGACCTGCCCTGCGTGCGGTACCCGGGAAATCAAAGAGCTCATCGATTACGAAGAGTTCTGCGGCATTCCGCAAGCCGCGCAGCAGGAAGCGCGCGCCGAAGTCGTGAACGTGACACCCGCCGAGCTCAACGCGCGCATTCAGCGTGGTGAGGACATCGATCTGGTGGACGTGCGCGAGCCGTTCGAGTGGGACATCGCGCGAATCCCCGGCGCGCGGCTCGTACCGCTCAACAGCGTGCAAGCCGCGCTCGGGACGTTCGACAAAAACCGCACCATCGCTATCCACTGCAAGAGCGGCGTGCGCAGCCTCAAAGCCGCGGGCGTGCTCCTCGATGCTGGATTTACGCGCGTGTTGAACGTGACGGGCGGTATTCTTCGCTGGGCGGATGAGGTAGATCCCACCCTCCCGAAATACTGAGTCCCAACGCCGCGATCGCGATGCCGAACCAATAGGCAAAGAGATAGCCTAACGTGATCGCGGCGATCCCGATGATTACGCGCATCCACCAAGGGAGCGGTGCGACGCGTGCGATCCGTCCGGTGCTGACGATGAACAGCCCGCCGATCTGCGGATAGAGTGTAGGATCGACGGCAAAACGGACCACCGGAAATTGCACCACCGGGAGCAGTTCCGACATGATCCAGGCGCATACGATGAACACCCCGACACTGATCACATCATACAGGTCGGGGTGTCGCGCGCCGTACTGATAGGCAATCCCCGACACCA
>Ga0105237_10002388_pt1 | contig 23306 bp, 14 predicted proteins | sample KBSC24metaG_FD_81520 | JGI IMG/M metagenome (GOLD analysis project Ga0105237, IMG submission 81520) | Corn rhizosphere microbial communities from Kellogg Biological Station, Michigan, USA - KBS C2-4 metaG | ecosystem: Host-associated > Plants > Roots > Rhizosphere > Soil | place: Michigan, USA...
CTCACCTATAACATCTGCCGCGAAGTGCTGGACGATATGCACCTCGTGCCGGAAGGAAAGGTCTGCTCCACGATCCTCAAACTCTATAACGAAAATGCCATCGTCGTAGAACCCGCCGGCGCCCTCAGCATCGCCGCCCTCGATGACTACGCCGCAGATATTAAAGGCAAGACGGTCGTCTGCGTCGTCAGCGGCAGCAACAACGACATCGATCGCATGCAGGAAATAAAGGAACGCTCTCTTCAATACGAAGGACTGAAACATTATTTCCTGGTGACTTTCGCCCAACGCCCCGGCGCACTCAAAGAATTCGTTAACTACGTGCTGGGACCCAACGACGATATCACCCGCTTCGAATATATGCAGAAGCACAACAAAGAATCAGGACCCGCACTCGTAGGCATCGAGCTGACGTCAAAGGAAGACTATCAGGCCCTGGTCAACAATATGGAGAAGTATAATGTTAAGTACACCGAGCTGAATAAGGACGATACCCTGTTCGGTTATTTGGTCTAATCTATCAACCCTGTGGACAAACAATTTTTAACAATATCTCCGAAAACCGTAAAAAATTCGTATTTTTATTCGGTTGATCAATGCTTAAGCCATAAGAAAATCTAAGGTTTCTCGTAAAAAATTGAATAACGTCTAATCTTGCTAGCAAAAAATGATCAAAAACGGACTTTACTCCCCTGAGTTTGAACGCGATGCGTGTGGTATCGGGTTTGTTGCCAATATCAAGAGCAACAAATCTCATCAGATCGTCTCGGACGCCCTGACGATCCTGGAGAATATGGAGCACCGCGGTGCCTGTGGCTGTGAAAATAATACCGGAGATGGGGCCGGTATCATGATCCAAACGCCTCACGAATTTTTCTTTGACGAATGTGTGCGTCTCGGCATCCATCTCCCTCCTTATGGCAAATACGGTGTAGGCATGCTCTTCTTTCCCCGCGACATCCGCCTGAAAGAAGAATGCCGCGATATCTTTGCCCGCTCGGCAGAGAAACTGGGCCTGGAAATACTGGGCTACCGGAAAGTACCCGTCAACCCCGATGGCATCGGCCCTACCGCCTTGTCGGTGGAGCCGGAAATGGAACAGGTATTTATCGCCTGCCCCGACCATATTAAACAACCGGACGATTTCGAACGCAAACTATTCCTGCTGCGCAACTACGCCAGCAATACGATTAATAATACGATCAAAAAAGACGCCATCGGCTTTTACGTGGCTTCCCTCTCCTATAAGACCGTCGTATATAAAGGCCAGCTGACCAGCGGCCAGGTCCGGCCCTATTTCCCGGACCTGAACAATAAAAGGGTCGTCTCCGCATTCGGTCTCGTTCACTCCCGTTTTGCTACGAACACCTTCCCCTCCTGGAAGCTGGCCCAACCCTTCCGCTATATCGCCCACAATGGGGAGATCAATACGCTGCAAGGCAACCTCAACTGGCTAAAGACCAGCGAAAAAGGCTTTACGACTCCCTACTTCAGCAAGGAAGAAATGGACATGCTCCTGCCCATCATAGCGGAAGGCGCATCGGACTCCGCCTGTCTCGACAACGTCATCGAACTCCTGACACTCTGCGGCCGCTCGCTGCCCCATGTCATGATGATGCTGATCCCCGAGGCCTGGGACGGTAACGACGACATGGACCCCGTGAAAAAAGCATTCTACGAATTCCACGCGTCTATCATGGAGCCCTGGGACGGACCCGCATCGATCTCTTTCACCGACGGACGCATCATCGGCGCCACACTCGACCGCAACGGCCTTCGCCCATCCCGCTACTGCGTCACCACCGACGATCGCGTTATCATGGCCTCGGAAACAGGCGCACTGCCCGTAGATCCCAAACTCATCAAAGAAAAAGGGAGACTGCAACCCGGCAAAATGTTTGTGGTCGATCTGGAACAGGAACGCATCATCAGCGACGACGAATTGAAAAGTACCATCTGCTCCCGCCAGCCTTATGCAGAATGGCTCAACAAATACAAGATCCGGCTGGAAGAACTGCCCGAACCCCGGGTACTGTTCACCCATCTCGAACACGAACAGATATTTAAATACCAGAAAGCCTTCGGGTATTCCACCGAAGACCTGGATACCATCATCGCCTCTATGGCCCTCGATGGTAAAGAACCCATCGGTTCCATGGGCACCGACGTGCCGCTCGCTGTCCTCAGCGACCAGCCCCAACACCTCAGCAGCTATTTCAAACAATTGTTTGCTCAGGTGACTAACCCGCCCATCGACCCTATTCGCGAAAGGCTGGTCATGTCCCTTGCGACTTTCGCCGGCGGAAACAGCAATCTTTTAGAAGAAGATCCCCTGGCCTGCCATAGCGTAGCGCTGAAACATCCCGTTCTCAGCAACCACGAGTTGGAAAAAATACGCAGCATCGACACCGGTATATTCCAGGCTAAAACCCTGCAGACCTACTTCCGCGCAGATGGTAAACCCGGCTCTCTCAAAGCCGGCATCGACCGCCTCTGCCGGTATGCCGTAGACGCCGTAGAAGACGGATTCGAAGTGCTCATCCTTACAGATCGCGCCATCGACTCGGACCACGCCCCCATCCCATCACTGCTCGCCACCGCCGCCGTTCACCACCACCTCATCCGCAAAGGATACAGAGGACAGGTCGGCATCATCGTGGAAGCAGGGGACGTATGGGAAGTACACCACTTCGCTTGTCTCATCGGTTTCGGCGCCACCGCTATCAACCCCTACCTGGCCCTGTCCAGCATCCGGGATATGAAGATGAACGACCGGCTGCAGACCCCGCTCGATCACGAACAGTTAAAAAAGAACTATATAAAAGCCGTCAACGACGGCCTGCTGAAGGTCTTCTCGAAAATGGGCATCTCCACACTCCAGTCCTACCAGGGCGCCCAGATCTTCGAGATCATCGGCCTCAACAGATCAGTAGTAGACAAATACTTCACCGGCGCCACTAGCCGCATCGAAGGAATGGGCCTGGACGAAATAGCCCGGGAAACGCTCTCTAAACACTATTTCGCCTTCAGCCGCAAGGACATCCCCGTGGAAAGACTCCCCGTAGGCGGTATCTATCAATGGAAAAGAAAAGGAGAATTCCACCTTTTCAACCCCAATACGATCCACCTGCTGCAGTATTCCACCCGGATGAATGACTACAACACATTCAAGAAATATTCCAAGCTGGTGAATGACCAGTGCGACAAAGCAGCCACCCTGCGCAGCATGCTCACCTTCAAGCGTAACCGCCCTTCCATTTCGCTGGACGAAGTTGAACCCGCTGAGAGCATCTACCGCCGTTTTGCAACAGGCGCCATGTCCTTTGGCTCTATCTCACACGAAGCCCATTCTACCCTTGCCATCGCTATGAACCGCCTGGGCGGTAAGAGCAATACCGGCGAAGGAGGTGAAGACGAACTTCGTTATGAACCCCTGCCCAACGGCGATAGCATGCGCTCCGCCATCAAACAGGTCGCTTCCGCCCGCTTTGGGGTCACCAGCTACTACCTGACGATGGCCGATGAACTGCAGATCAAAATGGCCCAGGGCGCCAAACCCGGGGAAGGCGGCCAGCTGCCGGGACATAAGGTCGACGATTGGATCGGAAGGGTCCGTCACTCCACTCCCGGCGTGGGACTTATATCCCCTCCCCCGCATCATGATATCTATTCTATTGAGGATCTCGCTCAACTTATATTCGATCTCAAAAACTCCAACCGTGCCGCGCGCATCAGTGTCAAACTGGTATCCAAAGCCGGAGTAGGCACCATCGCAGCCGGTGTGGCCAAGGCGAAGTCTGATGTCATCTTGATTGCCGGTCACGACGGCGGTACCGGCGCTTCCCCGCTGAGCTCCATCCGTCACGCAGGTCTGCCCTGGGAACTTGGCCTTGCAGAGTCGCATCAGACACTCGTCAAGAACAAGTTGCGCAGCCGCGTAGTCCTCCAGGCAGACGGGCAGATGAAGACAGGCCGCGACATCGCCATCGCTACCTTGTTGGGCGCCGAAGAATGGGGCCTGGCCACGACAGCCCTCGTCGTAGAAGGCTGCATCATGATGCGCAAATGCCATCTCAACACCTGCCCCGTAGGCGTAGCCACACAGGACCCGGAATTGCGCAAACGCTTCACCGGCGACGCCGAGCACGTAGTGAACTTCTTTAAGTTCATCACCCAGGAGTTGAGAGAGATCATGGCTGAATTAGGATTCCGCACCATCGACGAAATGGTTGGCCAGGTCGACAGCCTGCAGATAAGAGAAGATATCAACCACTGGAAATATAGCAAGCTGGACCTCTCCCCCATTCTTTATAAAGAACCGGCATCCCTTTACACCGGGCTGCATAAGATGGAAGAACAGGATCATGGCCTCGCCAATGTCCTCGACTGGAAATTGCTCGAGGCTGCTAAACCAGCCCTGCAAAGCCAGCTGAAAGTATTCGCAGCGTTTGATATTAAAAATACCGACCGCACCGCAGGCACCATTCTTTCTAACGAGATATCGAAGATCTATAAAGGAGCAGGCCTGCCGGAAGATACCATCCACTTTAAGTTCACCGGTACCGCCGGACAGAGCTTTGGCGCCTTTAATACCAGCGGCGTCACTCTCGAACTGGAAGGCGATGCCAACGACTATTTTGGAAAAGGACTCTCCGGCGCAAGACTCGTCGTTTATCCCTCACAAAACGCAGGTTTTGTCCCCGAAGAGAATAGCATCATCGGCAACGTCGCTTTCTATGGCGCCACCTCCGGTGAATCCTTTATCCGTGGTAAGGCCGGCGAACGTTTCGCCGTCCGCAACTCGGGCGTGAAAGCCGTAGTAGAAGGCGTGGGCGACCACGGTTGCGAATATATGACGGGAGGCCGCATCGTTATCCTCGGCGACACCGGCAGAAATTTCGCCGCCGGGATGAGCGGCGGCATCGCATACGTATACGATGTCCGCGGCAAATTCGCCGGACGCTGCAACCGCGAAATGGTCGACCTCGATCCCGTAGGAGAAGGCGACGTCAGCGAGTTGAAAGACATGATCCAACGACACTATGCCTATACGGGCAGCACCGTCGCAAAATTTGTACTGGACGACTTCGAGAACCAGCTGCAACATTTCGTGAAAGTGTTCCCCACAGACTATAAAAAAGTTTTACTCAAGGATGCCGCCGGAGGCGGCCCCGCGCACGCAGTGCGCAAACATTAGATAAAAAAATTGAGAACGCGGGGTCGGCTCTCATGTGTGACTCAGCCACCCCGTTGTTCTCTTTCTTACGTCACAAACATCTAAACTGAGCTAAAGAAAAAGATATGGGCAAACCAACCGGATTTATGGAGTTCACACGCGAACTACCCTCCAAACGCCCCGTGCAGGAGAGAAGAACCGACTATAAAGAATTCGTCAACACCTGGTCCGGCCAGGAGTTGAATAAACAATCAGCCAGGTGCATGGACTGCGGCATCCCTTTTTGCCACAGCGGCTGCCCCCTGGGTAACGTCATCCCCGAATTCAATGACGCCGTCTATCGCCAGCAATGGCAGGAAGCATACGATATCCTCACTTCTACTAATAATTTTCCCGAATTCACCGGCCGCATATGCCCCGCCCCCTGCGAGAGCAGTTGCGTACTGGGCATCAACCAACCCCCGGTGACCATCGAGGAAATTGAAAAACATATCATCGAGATCGCCTTCGACAAAGGTTTCGTAAAAGCCAACCACCCGGCCCTGCGCACCGGTAAAAAGGTGGCGATCGTCGGCTCAGGCCCCGCTGGCCTCGCCGCCGCCGATCAACTCAATGCAGCAGGCCATACGGTCACCGTCTTTGAAAGAGACGACGAACCCGGCGGCTTGCTCCGCTACGGCATCCCCGATTTCAAACTCGAAAAATGGGTCGTCGCCCGCCGCGTCCGCCTCATGGAAGAAGCCGGCGTGATCTTTAAATGCAATTCCGAAGTAGGCGTCAACGTTAGCATCAACGACCTGCTCCGCGAATTCCACGCCATCGTGCTCGCAGGCGGATCTACCATCCCCCGCGACCTGTCCATCCCCGGCCGCGACCTGAAAGGCGTTCACTTTGCCATGGACTTCCTCAAACAACAAAATAAAAGAGTAAGCGATCTGCCCGTCCAGGGAGAAGATATCTGGGCCACCGGCAAAAATGTCGTCGTCATCGGCGGCGGTGACACCGGCAGCGACTGCGTAGGCACTTCCAATCGCCACAAGGCCGCCTCGGTCACTCAGTTCGAGCTGATGCCCAAACCACCACATGCCCGCACGAATTTCATGCCCTGGCCTACCTATCCCATGGTCCTCAAAACCTCCTCCTCTCACGAAGAAGGAGCAGACAGACACTGGGCCATCGCTACCAAAGAATTCATCGGCGACGGCAAAGGCAACCTTAAGGCCCTCAAGACTGTGAAGTTGGAATGGAAAATGACAGAAGACGGACGCGCCGCCCAATTCACAGAAGTCCCCGGCAGCGAAACCGAACTTCCCTGCGAACTGGCCCTGCTCGCCATGGGCTTCGTCCACCCCCAACACCACGGCCTGCTGAAAGAACTCGACGTGGAACTCGACGAAAGAGGCAACGTCAAAGCCAGCGACAAACACTACGTCACCAATATCGCCAAGGTCTTCACCGCCGGCGATATGCGCCGCGGCCAGTCCCTCGTCGTCTGGGCCATCAGCGAAGGCCGCGAATGCGCCCGCAAAGTAGACGAATACCTCGTCGGCGCCTCTCTTCTCGAACGCAAAGACCACAGCCTCATCGCGCTCTGACACCAGACACGATCAAACAATATCCAGGCCGGCCCCAAGCCGGCCTTTTTTTATCCCCCCCATTCCCCCTCACTCACCTATTGCCGCACTCCCCGCCCCCCATTCATTCAAAATTTTTTCCATTTTTTAGACAACTTCGATATTTAATTTCGCCCACTTTCCCCCAACTACGTACGTAATCAGCTATCCATTAACAAATTATACGTAATTTTTTGTCATATTAAAACTAATCACATATAATATTTTCCTCTTTGAAAATATCGTTTTTTCTACTTTAGCATAGAACAAGTCACTTTTTTAGGCCATTTGCAACCAAAACACCAACGATGCTTAAGACTTTTATACTCTTCCTTATCGCCAGCGCCATCTCCCTTGCCACCTTGGCACAATCCCCCAACACCCCTGCCCCAACCCTGGACACCCCCCGTTCCACCCCGGCCCTATCCATCTCCGGCTCCGTCGACCTGTATTACCGCTATGACCTCGCCCGGACAGCCCAAAACAACTATACCAGCTTTACCAACTCCCATGACCAGTTCAATCTAGGCATGGCCAGCATCAAACTCGAACATAAAACAGCCCGGCTGGACATGGTCGCCGACATCGGAGTTGGCCCGCGTACCCGCGAATTTTCCTATAATGACAATGGAATTACCCAAGCCATCAAACAATTATACATCAGCTACTCTTTTAACGACTGGCTAAAAGTCACCGGCGGCACCTGGGCCACCCACATCGGATATGAAGTATTGGACGCGGCCGGCAACCGCAACTACAGCATGTCCTACCTGTTTACCAACGGCCCTTTCTCCCACACAGGCGTCAAAGCGGATCTCACCGCCGGCCACAGCGGGCTGATGATCGGCATCGCCAACCCCACCGATTTCAGAGTCGTCCCCTCTGAAGGACAAAACAACAAGAATATCATCGCCCAATACAGCTACACCCCCAACGATAACCTGAAATTTTATCTCAACTACACCGGCGGCCGCGACATCGAAGACGACCGGACACACCAATACGATCTCGTGATCACTGCCAGGACCAGCTCTTTCTTTAGTTTCGGCTTCAATAGCAGCTTCAACAGATCCAGCATGGCCAGCGAGAAATACACTATATCCCGCACCTGGTGGGGATCCGCACTCTACCTCAACATCGATCCCAAAAAGTGGTACAGCCTCAACCTCCGCACAGAATATTTCAATGACGAAAAAGGCGTCCGGCTTCCCGCCCCGGCAAGTATCGTAGCCACCACCCTCTCCGCCAACTTCAAAGTCGACGGCTTTATCTTTATCCCCGAATTTCGTCTCGAAAACGCCAACAGATCCGTCTATAGCTATCACAGCGGCGCCCCCGCCTCCACCGCAGCCAGTTTCCTCCTTGCCGCCATATACACATTCTAAGCCCGCTGCCCTACGCCAACCCAACCCTGACCATCGGCATGTCCCAGCCTCTGCCCCCATGTGCCCCCACAAGCCCTTATCCCCTATAGCCTGAATAAAACCGCCAATATTATTCTATCTTCTGACTTCACCAGGTCAGGTCTCCAATCCGGAGGCAAAGGCATCGTAGTATACCCGTTAGGAGAAGTGACTCCGCCGGCGCCCGCGAAATAAGGAACATTCGCATGCCTGTGCACATATTCAATTCTAAAAAGAAAACTTTGATTAGGCATCCAGTCCAGGTTGGTCGAGCAATCCCAGGCCTTGAATTGATCGCCTGGATTTGCGCTAAATGGAAACTTCCCTTCGGTTTGCGTGGGATTGTTAGGATCAGGTAAAGGACTCGCCTGACCAGTAGGATATAACACCAGATAACGACCAGGATTGGTCATCACACCGCCGCCGATAGTCCAGGCGAACTTATTTTTGGCAAACCACATACGGTTATAGATCATGGCGCTCAAAAAATATTGCGCAGGCCCCTGTGCCGAATCTCCGTTCTTGAACCCATTCACGCCGCCCCCTTTTTCAAACCCAAGATCACCGGTTAACGATACGGCCATTTTACTGATTCCCTCCGATGCAGGATTGTTATAATATCTCACCAGGACACTGTTGTCCGAGTGAAATCTTTTTCTCTGGGGAAGGCCGGCCGCATCAGTACCGTAATAATCGTTGGTAAGGATCCTGAAGCTGCTGGTCGGATTCCAGGTGATATTGGCGCCAAGACCAGGCATGGAGTTGAACTTGCCATAGCTTTGCCACCCATTGATGATCCACGGTTCTATCTTAAGATGCTTTGTCGGAAATATCTGGACACGCACCCCATTAAAGAACCAGGGTGTATTGTCGGACGTATAGGAAGCCTGGTATTCCCAGTTTTCGACCTGGTAATAAGAATTAAGCCCAATATAAGAAAGGAAAAGACCCGCGTCGACGTTAATGCCGTACCACTTATTAAAATGATACCCTACATAAGCCTCACTCAAGTAACGGTACACATCAGCCAGCTTATACTGTCCCCTGTAAGGACTCAAATCATTTCTTGGAACCACCTGCGATCTCGTTCCCAACTGCATCATGAACTTAGCCCTGGCATTTTGATAATTGAACTCACCTCCGAAGCTTAATTGCGAAAGCTGCACTTCATTATTACGTGCCAGCGCTGTCGAACCAACCACCGTATTGTCATTAGGATTATTATAGGAATGCGTATAATTTATATCCACCATCAGACTCGGGATAAAATATTTGTTGTGAAAAATAGAAGAGTCCCTGCGGTCACTTCCATTTTGCCAATTCGTCTCGATATCGTCAAAGGGAGTCTTAGCGTTTGCCGTATCCTGTGCTCTTGCCTGTAAAATCGTTCCGAGTAAAATTCCACTCGCGAGTACTAATTTTTTCATTGTCGATAATTTATTGTTGCCGTTGATGCCAAAAGAATGCCCATCATAAATTACCGCTCTAACACCGCCTTGAAGGCTGCTCCATCATACCATTTTGATAGCCTCTTTTCCAGTTCGATATTGTTTCCAGAACGCTATCCCAATGCCACTACCCCAATCCATACTCTTCGATCTTCCTGTACACCGTCGTCAACCCGATATTCAACAGCCTCGCAGCCTCCACTTTATTCCCGTTTGTATAGGTAAGTACCCTCTTTATATGCATCTTTTCCACACTGTGCAGGTCAAATGCATCCACTGCGTTCACGGGCTGCTGGAAAAGTGCCTCCAGTTGCGCTACCTGCCGCTGCACCAGGGCTTTCTCTATCGACACCGCCAACAATGGCAATAACCGTACATCGCACACAATGACATCCACATCCTCTCGCACAACAATTCTTACTGCAGCCCGGTCATCCGGCGCTGCCAGCACATTGTACCCTTCGGGCACGACCATCTTTTGCAATAGATCATGCATGACCGATCCTTCGTCGATCACTAATATATTCGATGTTGCCATCCTGAATTATTTTCAAAACGATCCAATTCTACGGCCCGACGGCTCCAACCTCACCGGCCCCGCCCTTAAAACCGCACCAACACAGCCAGCACAATCCTCGACTCCTTATTCACCAGATCAGGCATCCATCCCCCCCAGCTGCTCAAAGGCGGTGCTATCGAGGCGCCGTTGGACGTATAGGTATACGCCCCCGTATTGCTACTCGTATTTGTATAGCCTGTAGGCGAAGTCACCCCGCCATGACCCGCAAAATACCCCGTCAGCGCCTGCGTGCCCGGAGCTGCCCCCATTGAATTGACGGCGCGGTGTACGTACTCTATCTTCAACGTCAGGTTCTGCCGGGGCATATAGTCCAGCGAGGTAGAACAATCCCACGCGTCAAAAGTCGATCCCGGACCGGTTTGCTTCTGATACAAAGTGTCGGCATAACCGGTAGGCGCCAGTACAAGGTATTGCCCCGGATTGTGCATATATCCGCCACCGACAGTCCAGGCGAATTTCTGCTTCTCGCCAAACCACAGCCTGTTATAGATCATGCCGCTGATAAAATTCTGAGCAGGTTTGTAGCTGGCTGTACCCTTAGTACCCTTTCCAAAAGGACTCACCCCATCCCCATTCTCAAACCCAAAATCCCCCGTGATGGAAAATGCAGCCTTTGTCAGGAACCCATGCTTGCGATTGAAATACCGCAGCTGGTAGCTATTATCACTATGAATGCGATACCGGTGCGGCGCCCCCTGATCATCCTTCCCGTAGTAAAAGTTGGACACGTAGTCCACTGTTTCCTTCGGCCGGTAATAAACGGAAAAACCCGCGCCGGGTGAATTATTGAACATCCCATAGCTCTGCCACCCATTGATCAGCCATAATTCCACTTTCAGCTTGTCCGTGGGAAAGGTCTGCAACCGCAATCCGTTGAAGAACCAGGGCGTATTGTCAGACGTATAGGAAGGCTGATACCCCCAGTTCTCAAAATTGTTATAGGAGAACAACCCGAGATAAGACATGAAAATACCCGCATCCAGATTTATCCCATGCCACGTGTCCCAATGATAGCCCGCATAGGCCTCACTGATATACCGGTAAATAGTCTGCAGGTCATGTTGCCCCTTGTAGCTGCTCCCGTCGTTACGAGGCACCACCGTGCTCCGGGTACCGAATTGCATCATAATACGGCCACGGACATTATCTACATGCAGATCTCCGCCGAATCCCATGAAGGCCAGCTGAAGCTCATTGTTCCTGGCCAGCGCCGTCGACCCAACCACCGTATTGTCAATAGGATTGTTATACGAATGGGTATAGTTCAGATCTAAAGTTATGTCCCCCGTGAAATATTTGGAGTCAATGGCCGGCGGAGACGTCTTCCGGCTGTTACCATTCAGCCAGGAAAAATCCCCGAATGCAAAGGGTTCACTTGCCGGCGACGTGGTTTCGATAGCCCCTGTGTCCCGCTTAAAGGCCGCATCTTTCGGTCCTTTGTAAATTTCATTGAAATTTCTTGCCCTTGCAGCCTGTTTTTGGTTACTTACCAGTTCTTTGCCCGATGCCGGCTCCTGGCCATAGACAGCACTAAGAGCCAATTGAGCACCAATACAAACGATAAAACGCTTCTTCATAAGCTTAATTATATTAATTGAACAATACCAGGATGGAAAAAAATCCCCTTATCCTGCGCTAAATATTGTCCAATTATATACCGGAAAGCTCGCGCCGCTTCCCTCCCTGCCAGAATTAAGTCCTGTTAAGGGTTTCATAAAACATAAACAAAATATGCAAAATGATCCCCCCACGACCACCACCCCAATTTGAAAATTTTCTTTTCAAATCGACAAACCAATCTTTCTGAAAAGTCTCTAACTAATACTTTCTTCCTCCACCCGCCCCGGAAAAAAAACCATCGCCGTACACAAACACCTCTCCCGCCGGTTAGCCTCCAGTATCGGATAGTTCACACATTGTTTGCATTGATCCCAGAACTTTTCATCCCGGGTGATATCTCCATAGTCCGCACGACAATACTTCCTGAGTCCTCTTCCATGATCATTCATTTTGAACCTATCATTGCCAAGACTCGTTCCAAAAAACATAAACAATTGAAAATCAAATAAAAACAAACCCCCTCTGTCACCCGCCCACCACGCTGTTTTGAAAATCCATTCCATTCCGGCAAGGTACCAGCCCCCCCTTAGGTCCCCCCTCATTCTCACCAAACCCTTTCCCATAGCACATTCCCATACCCCGCCGCTATTCAGGCATCCCTTTTGGCATTTCATCCCAATAAAATAAATTGTATGCTTAATCAATATGCAGTCCCCGCCTTCATCGCCGATAAACTCCCACAGGTAAGAACAGAACTTGCCCTGGCAGGTGCCTCAACGTCCGCCTGGCAGTCCATCCAGGTGCTTACCGACTACACCAAACGGATGGCCCTCGAACACGACTTCAAAATGGTAGAAAAATGCATGAGCCTCGTACAAAAGCTCTATGAGAAAGGAAACGCTATGGTCCGAGGCGCCATTGAGAACATCTTTATCTTTTCGTTCTCAACCCTCATGTCCCATTGCAACAGTGTGGAATGGCGGATCGTCCAGTCCTATATGCCCACAAGTCTGTATAGCTTATATGTCCAGCAAGTACTCAGATCAAAATGCTAACCCGCCGACCACCCGGCCGCCCTCGCGCTACGCACTCCTAAAGCTACGCCGAATTCCGCGCCGCATTGATAATCCCAAAACTGCTCCGCATGATCAATTTCTCATACACCTCCTTCATCGGCTTATTATCCCCGCTCTTCTCCAATGCCTGGAACTTAGTCAACGCATACTGCTGTATCGTACTCAGCGGCAACACGATCCGCTCCCGCATCTGTATCGACAGCTGCTCCACAGGATAATCCGCCATCAACTCATTCTTCCCCGACAGTTTAAAAACATATTTCTGCGTCAGCTCAAACTCGTCATATATCATCGTCCAAAGCTCCCCATACACCGGATGACGCGAAAAATGCTCCGTCAACGGAAAAAAACATTTCTTCATCGCCATCTCGCAGTTATCCAGCAAGGTCTTAAAGAAAGTGGAGTGGTCATACAAGTGTTTTACTTCCTTCCACTTCCCCTTTTTGTCCAACGCCTGCAACGCCTTCCCTACCCCATAATATCCCGTCACATTCTGCTTCAGCTGACTCCATGCCCCGACATAGGGAATGGCCCGCAGATCTTTTAGTTCCAGCCTGCCCGAACTTTTCCGCTTGGTAGGCCGGCTTGCGATATTCGTTTCGTTATAGAACCGCAATGGACTCACCTCACTCAGATACTGCAGGAAATAAGGATGGTCCTTCAACTTCGTATAGGCTTTATAACTTTCCTCCGCCAGCGCCTGCAGCAACTCCTCCTCATTCGCCTGCAACGTCACCTCCCTGGATGAGAACAGATCGTTCGATATACCCGCATGGATCAATTGCTCGATATTGAACTGCGCCGTATCGATCGTCCCAAAATTCGAGCTCACCGTCTGACCCTGTATCGTCAGCTGGATCTGTTTGTTGGCAATGTCTTTGCCCATGGACGCATAGAACCGGTGGGTTTTACCGCCGCCCCTTGCCGGCGGACCGCCCCGGCCGTCAAAAAACACTACGTCGATATCATATGCACGGGATACCCGCGTCAATTCCTCCTTGGCCTTATAGATCGCCCAATTGGCCATCAGGTAACCCCCGTCTTTCGTACCATCCGAAAATCCCAGCATTATCGTCTGTGTATTTCCGCGTTGTTCCAGATGGGCACGATACGTCGCATTCTCATACAACTCCTTCATCACCGCCGCCGCCTCGTGCAAGTCATCCACCGTCTCGAACAACGGCACTATATCCACCGTCAGCGATTCGGTGCTCCATCCCCCCAGTAACAACAATCCCATCACCTCCAGCACATTCAACGCACTGCTGCACTGACTGATTATATACCGGCTGCAGCCATTCTCGCCATTCAATTCCTGTATGGTGCGCATCGCAGCCACAGTCTCCAGCGTATCGCGTATCAACGCATCCTCATATAATTCCGGATTGGCCTGACCACGCAGCTCGGTCAGCAATTCCATCTTCCGGGCCGCCGGCAAACTCGCATAATGTTCCGGAAGAAGTTGCTCGCGGGCGGCAATGGCAGCCAGCGCCGTACCATGTACCGAACTATCCTGTCGGATGTCCAGGGTGGCGAAATGAAGCCCGAAGATCATCACCTTCCCGATCAGGTTATCCACCTTGTCCACAAACAGGCTATTGTGCTGATAAATGATGATCTCTTTTATCTGCGTCAACACCTCCAGTATCTCCTCCTTGGAAAGATCGGACTGCCGGTTGGGAATAAAGATATTATTGTACAACTTCTGCTCCAGGTCGGCTATCAATACATCCACTCCCTTAAAGGTCAGTCTCCGCTTGAGCCTCCGGACATCGTAATAATAACAACGGATAATGGCCACCCGCAAAGCCTCCGCCACCCGCAGCGTCGTCTCCACCTTTACGAATGGATTGCCATCCCTGTCCCCGCCTGGCCAGAACCCCATCTTGATCACCGGATTTTCTTTGCTCAACGCATGAGGGAACTGCTCCCGCAAGGCAGAAATGATCCTGCCGCTCGCATGATAAAATACATTTTCCAGATACCAGATCAAACTTACCGCCTCATCATAAGGCGTAGGTTTTTGTTTCTTCAAAAAAGGCGTCTTGCCCAACTGCTGAAGATAAAGATTGATCTCCGCCGCATTGTTCTCTATCACGGCACGCGACAGATCATTGATAATACCCAGCACCGCACCCGGATAGAACTGCGTTGGGTGAGCCGTCAAAACCATCCGCACGGAGTAATCCTTCAGCTTCTCCGCCAATTCTTCTTCCTTCCCCGTCCTGGCCACTTCAGACAACAGATTCTTCATCGTTCCCGCACCACTCATATCATTGACATGCCGGAAAGCAGCATCCTCCAGCGCATCGAATAACACGATCTGCCGTTCGACATACTGGACGAATCGGAAAAGGAAATCCGCCTTCTCCCGCTCGCCCCCGCCCGCCGTATATTTACGGAAAAACTCCTCCAATATCTGCTCCGGACTCTGCTTCTTTAAATACCCCTCCTCACATATCGTCAGCAACAACGACAACATGATCCCCGTCTTCTCAATACGATGAAAAGGCAGGGAAGTAAATAAGCTATTGTATAATTGAAACTTTATACCGACCAGATTCTTAAATTGCTGCAACCCCTGGGATGGTTGATAATTCATAACGGGAATTTTTTCAAAGATTACATCTTAAACGCAGTAATTCTTCAATACAGCCTCGAAATTACTTTATTTTAGCTAAAGAAAACTCCAACTTTTGTTTTTCCATTCATTTCTCCTATCTTAGCGGAAGTTTTTCAAGGTGATAAACAGAAAACACGATATCGTCCTCTCCTCAGCGTCGCAATTTACGACTATTATCACCATTACAACCCGTTAAGGGTTGTCAATTTCCATATCACCTCCTGGGCTCATTCAAGCTGTTGTTAAGAAAACAAACACGTTCCTATGTATTACTTTTCAACCAATCCTTATCCATATCATCAAAAATCTATAAAAAAGATAGAGTATGCAGGTTTTAAAATTCGGCGGTTCTTCTGTAGCCAATGCCGATAATATAAATAAAGTAGTAGAGCTCGTCCGGCAGGCATTGACCAAAGACAGGACCATCCTGGTCGTTTCCGCACTCGGCGGAGTCACAGATCTGCTCATTCAGGCCGGCCTTGCCGCCGCCGCCGGGGAAGAAGGATACAAAGAGAAACTACAGGACATCGAACGGCGCCACCTCGACACTGTCAAAGCCCTCCTGCCCGTCACCCGCCAAAGTAGTACACTTAGCCTCGTAAAGACCCGCTGCAATGAGATCGAAGACATCTGCAGCGGCGTATTCCTGCTCGGTGAACTGTCCGCCCGCACCCAGGACAAGATCGTTAGTTATGGGGAACTGCTCTCTTCTATCATCGTAGCAGCCCGCTTCCAATCCCTGGAGATCCCCCACCAATGGAAGGACTCCCGCGAGCTCATTCGCACAGACTCCCGGTTCGGCCACGCCGCAGTGGACTTTACACAAACCAATCAACAGATATTCGATTATATAAAAGGCGCCGCAGCCAGCTCTCTTTTCGTCCTGCCCGGCTTTATCGCCGCCGACAGCAAAGGCATTACGACCACCCTCGGCAGAGGGGGCTCCGACTACACCGCCGCAATACTTGCCGCCGCAGTCGACGCCAAAGTGCTTGAGATATGGACGGACGTCTCCGGAATGATGACGGCCGACCCCCGCCTCGTAACAAATGTGAAACTCATCCCCCATATCTCCTATCAGGAGGCTATGGAACTGTCCCATTTTGGCGCCAAGGTCATTTATCCCCCAACCATCCAGCCGGTCATGACTAAGAACATTCCTGTCTGGGTAAAAAATACCTTTTCGCCCACCGACCCGGGCACCGTCATAGAACGCGAAGCCCCACACAACGGCAGCAGCATCCGCGGCATCTCCAGCATCGCAAAGATCGCCCTGCTCAGCCTGGAAGGCAGTGGCATGGTAGGTATACCCGGGTTCTCAAAACGCCTTTTCGAAGCCCTTTCCGCTCAGCAGATCAACGTCATCCTCATCACGCAGGGCTCTTCCGAACACTCTATTTGCGTAGGGGTCGACCAGGCCAATGCAGACGCGGCCAAACAAGCCGTGGACAATGCCTTCAGCCCCGAGATCAGCGCAGGTACGGTGGACCCGCTCATCATCGAGACCGGTCTTTCGATCATTGCACTCGTTGGTGAACACATGAAAAGCCATCCCGGCGTCAGCGGAAAAATGTTCGGCGCCCTTGGCCGCAATGGAGTCAATGTCCGCGCCATCGCCCAGGGCTCCTCTGAAAGGAATATCTCCGCCGTCATTGCCACCGATGACGTCAAAAAAGCGATCAACGTTTTACACGAAGAATTTTTCGAGACCTCCTACAGACAGCTGAACCTCTTTATCACCGGAACAGGCAACGTAGGCCGCCGCCTGATCGATCAGCTGCAACAACAACAGGCATTCCTTCAACAACAGTTGCGCATCCAGGTAAGGGTCATCGGCCTTGCCAACAGTCGCAGGATGGTCTTTTCCAACAACGGCATCGACCTCAGCCGCTGGCAGGAAACGCTCGAGAACGGTTCCCCCATGCAGATGGATCAATGGATATCCGGCATCACTTCTCTTAACCTCCGCAACTCGGTTTTCGCCGATGTCACCGCCAATGAAGAAGTGGCCTCCTGCTACGGCGCGTTCCTGCAAAAAAGTATTTCCGTCGTCGCCTGTAATAAGATCGCCTGCTCTTCCCCCTATGGCAATTACCGGCAATTGAAAGACCTGGCCCGGGAATATAACGCCCGCTTCCTTTTCGAAACCAACGTAGGCGCCGGTCTGCCCGTCATCGGCACGCTGAACGACCTGCTGCGCAGCGGCGACAAGGTACACCGCATCGAAGCCGTACTCAGTGGCACGCTTAATTTCGTTTTCAACAACTATACCGGGGAACGCCCTTTCTCCCAGGTGGTACGCCAGGCCCAGGCAGAAGGATACACCGAACCGGACCCGCGTCTCGATCTCAGTGGCACTGACGTCATGCGAAAGATCATGATCCTGGCCCGCGAGTCGGGTGAAAAGACAGAAATGGAAGACATAACAAACAGCTCTTTCTTACCCGCATCCTGTATGCAGGGCAGCGTGGAAGACTTTTACGAGACCATGCTCACAGAAGAAGACCATTTCAAACAACTCTATCAGGCCGCGGCAAAAGAAGGTAAAAAACTGAAATTCGTCGCCCGTTACGATAATGGCAAAGCTTCGGTCGGTCTGCAGCACATCGGCCCCGAACACAATCTATACCACCTGTACGGAAAAGACAACGTCGTTCTGTTCTATACAGACCGTTATTCCGAACAACCCCTCGTCGTGAAGGGCGCCGGGGCCGGCGCGGAAGTCACCGCATCCGGTGTATTTGCAGACATATTAAGAATCATTAACTCCTGATAAATGCAGCAACAGGTCACCGTACAATGCCCGGCCACCGTAGCCAACCTCGTTTGCGGATTTGATATCCTGGGAATGGCGCTTGAACAACCCTATGATCTCATGGAAGTTCGGCTGCTGCCCGAGCCCGGCATCATCATCACCAGCAAGGACGGATTTCCTTTACCAGCCGACCCTGCCCAGAATACCGCCGGCGCGCCCCTGCTCGCCATGCTCGAAGAGCTGGACCAGTCCATCGGTTTCGAAGTGATCATCAATAAACAGATAAAGCCCGGCAGTGGCGTCGGTAGCAGTGCCGCCAGCGCCGCCGGATCGGTAGTAGCCGCCAACCATCTCCTGGGAAATAAATTCTCTAAAGAAGATCTGGTCCGCTTTGCCCTCTTCGGCGAAAAAGTCGCCTCCGGCGTCAAACATGCCGACAACGTAGCGCCGTGTATCTACGGTGGTATCACCCTTATCCGTAGCATCTTCCCGCTCGACATTGTATCCATCCCTGCGCCAGCGCTGCACGTCACTGTAGTACACCCGCAGATCGAGGTACGGACGGCCGACGCCCGGCAGATACTCCGCAAACAGGTCCTGCTCAAAGACGCTATCCGGCAATGGGGTAATATCGCAGGTCTGGTCACCGGTTTCATGAAACAGGACTACGCCCTCATTGGCCGGTCCCTCGAAGACGTCATCATCGAGCCCGTCCGTAGCATGCTGATCCCCGGCTTCGACGAGGTAAAAAGTAAATGTAAAGAGGCAGGCGCCCTGGGAGGCGGCATATCCGGCTCCGGTCCCTCTATCTTTATGCTCAGCAAGGACACCGGCACCGCCAGACAAGTGGAGAAGATCATGAAGGAAGTCTACACCAGTATCGGGCTGGACCACCATACTTATGTCACTACCATCAATCAACAAGGCGTAAAGGTCCTGGCCTGATGCGCTTTATCTATTAAACATCGAATCACCCATGCTGTACTATAGTCTCAACAACCCATCCACCCGCGTCACTTTTAAAGAAGCCACCATCCAGGGCCAGGCCCCGGATAAAGGCCTTTATTTCCCTGAAACCATCCCTACCCTCCCAAAGGAATTCTTTGACAACATCGGCAAATACTCCCGCGAAGAGATCGCCTTCCAGGTCATCCGGCCCTTTACCGGCGATACCCTGCCCGAAGAGCAGCTTCGCCGCATCGTGGCAGAGACCATCAATTTTGATTTTCCCCTCGTACCCGTCACTCCCGATACCTGGTCGCTTGAATTATTCCACGGTCCCACCCTCGCCTTTAAAGACGTCGGAGCCCGCTTCATGAGCCGCTGCCTGGGTTATTTCGTTCGCGGCAACGACCGGCCCGTCACCGTACTCGTCGCTACTTCCGGCGACACCGGCGGCGCCGTCGCCAGCGGCTTTTACGACGTGGAAGGCGTACAGGTCGTCATCCTTTACCCCTCCGGAAAAGTCAGCAGCGTACAGGAACTGCAGTTGACCACCCTGGGAAAAAATATCCGGGCACTCGAAGTCGATGGCAGCTTCGACGACTGCCAGCAAATGGTCAAAGACGCTTTCGCCGACCCCGCCCTCCAGCAACAACTCTTTCTCACTTCCGCCAACTCCATCAACGTCGCCCGCTGGCTGCCCCAGCAATTCTATTACTTCTTCGCCTGGCAGCAATGGGCCGCCCTATCCGGCGCCTCACCCGCAAGCGCCCTACCCGCAGCACCCGGCACGGCCTCACCCACAAACGCCCCCGCCGCCGGCACCGCCCCCGTCATCAGCGTCCCCAGCGGCAACTTCGGCAACATCTGCGCCGGCCTCATGGCCTGGAGCGCCGGCCTGCCCGTCGAACATTTTATCGCCGCCTGCAACATCAACGACACCGTCCCCCTCTTCCTGGCCACCGGCCAATACCGCTCTAAACTCGCCCGCCCCACCCTCTCCAACGCCATGGACGTCGGCAACCCCAGCAACTTCGTCCGCATCCTGGAGATCTTCGGTAAACAGCTCCCCGGCGCCCCCGCGCCCGGTCTCACCAACACCCTGCCCGCCCTCCGCGAAGTCCTCACCAGCTACAGCATCACCGACGAAGAAACAACAGCCACCATTAAACAATTATACACCCGGCATAATTACCTCCCCGATCCTCACGGAGCCGTTGGCTTCCTCGCCCTGGAAAAATACCTGGCCAACCACCCCGGTGAAAAAGGCATATTCCTGGAAACTGCACACCCCGTAAAATTCTATGATACCGTAGAACCCGTCATCGGAGAAAAGATCGCCCTGCCGCCGGCCATCGCGCCGTTATTGAACAAACAAAAACAAAGCAAAAAGATCACCGCCCGTTATGAAGAGCTGAAAGATTTTCTGTTATCACATAAATAGCAACCCGCCGGCGGGTCAAACGAGACCCGCCCCCATTAGTTCACCGCCCCGCCGCTGCTGTTCTTCACGCCTCATCCGAAGCATAGTGCTTGATATTCTTTAATTCCTGTTCTTTGAATGCCCCTTCCTCCTCTAAATCATAATCGTCCTGCAATCCCAACCAGAATTTAGCAGAGGTCCCAAAATATTTAGAGAATCGTAAGGCAGTATCAGCAGTAACCCTACGATTGCCTTTAAGAATTTCGGAAACCCTTGTCTGAGGGATTGCCGTATCCTTCGACAGGCGATAGGCGGAAATACCTAAAGGAAGGAGAAATTCTTCCTGGAGAACTTCCCCGGGATGAATATTTTTAAGCTTTTTACCCGAACTCATTTTATTTAAGTTTAATGATAATCCATTATCTCCACATCTGATGCGTTGCCATTATCCCATCTGAACACTATCCTCCATTGATCATTGATCCTTATCGAATAAAAGGCCTTCCATTTACCCGAAAGCTTTTCCAGCCTGTTCGCAGGAGGAATGGTAAGATCAACAATATCCTGGGAATTATTCAGCATCCTTAACTTACGACGTCCTATTTCCTGGACTTCAATAGGCAGGCCCTTAACTCCATTACCATTCCATATCTTTTCCGTCTCTTTGGATCCAAATGACAAGATCATCATACTGACGTTTTGCGTTACTTACGTCAAAAGTAAGTATTTTATTGGGAATTCAAAATAAAAAAAGCCATCCGGTCATCCCGAATGGCTTTCGTATTATTCATCAGTTAGCGGAGCCAATGTCGCACCCGCGCCATGCGCGCGGACTAATCAAACTTCAGATCCAATCCTAACCCCCTCAACTCATGCACTAACACGTTGAAGGATTCAGGTATGCCCGCCCTCGGAATATTATCACCCTTCACGATAGACTCATAAGTCTTCGCACGACCGATAATATCATCCGATTTCAGCGTCAGCAGTTCCTGCAGGATGTTCGATGCACCATAGGCTTCCAGCGCCCACACTTCCATTTCACCAAAACGCTGGCCACCGAACTGGGCTTTACCACCCAGCGGTTGTTGCGTGATAAGACTGTACGGTCCGATACTACGGGCGTGCATCTTATCATCCACCATGTGATGCAGTTTGATTATGTAAATGATCCCTACCGTTGCTTTCTGGTCAAAACGTTCGCCTGTTTCACCGTCATAAAGATGGGTATGGCCAAAGCTTGGCAAACCAGCCCTTTCGATGTGTTCAGCGATCTCTTCTACCGTAGCACCGTCAAAGATAGGAGTAGCAAATTTTACGCCTAATTTCTCACCGGCCCAGCCCAGTACGGTTTCGTAGATCTGGCCCAGGTTCATACGGGAAGGTACACCCAGCGGGTTCAGAACGACGTCCACCGGTGTTCCATCCGCTAAGAACGGCATGTCTTCTGCACGTACGATCTTGGCAACGATACCCTTATTTCCATGCCGTCCCGCCATTTTATCCCCCACCTTCAGCTTACGCTTAACAGCAAGATATACCTTGGCTAATTTCAATACCCCCGCAGGCAATTCATCCCCGATGGAGATATTGAACTTCTCACGCTTGTAACGGCCCAGTTCCTCGTTGTACTTGATACTGTAGTTATGCAGCAGTACGTTGATACCTTCGTCGGTCTTGGCATCACCCGTCCAACCCAGAGGATTGACATTCAGGTAGTCTATGCCAGCCAGGTTCTTGGCGGTGAACTTGGCGCCCTTGCCGATCTGTACTTCGCCGAAGTTGTTGTTCACACCGGCAGATACATGATTTTGCAACAGTACCGTCAGTTTGCCTTGCAGCACATCCATCAGATCCGACGTATTCTTCTCGTGTACTTTTTCAATCTTTTCCAGGGCAGCCTTTTCACGCACTTTGGCATTCTTGTCCTTCTTCGCCCTTTGGAACAGCTTCTTGCTGATAACCACACCTTCCGTACCGCTCGGAGCCTTCAGAGAAGCGTCTTTTGCATCACCGGCTTTGTCACCAAAGATGGCGCGCAGCAGCTTTTCTTCCGGAGTCGGATCACTTTCCCCTTTCGGAGTGATCTTACCGATCAGGATGTCGCCTTCCTTTATCTGGGCGCCGACACGGATAATACCGTTCTCGTCCAGGTCCTTGGTAGCTTCTTCCGATACGTTGGGAATATCCGGCGTCAGTTCTTCTTCACCCAGTTTGGTGTCGCGAACTTCCAGCTCGTATTCAGAGATATGCACGGAAGTAAAGAGGTCTTCTTTTACTACCTTCTCGCTGATTACGATGGCATCCTCGAAGTTATAACCCTTCCAGGGCATGAACGCCACTTTCAGGTTACGTCCAAGAGCCAGTTCACCATCCTGTACCGCATATCCTTCGGTGAGGAAATCACCTTCTTTCACCTTCTGGCCTTTCTTAACTGCCGGCTTCAGGTTGATACAGGTCTCCTGGTTGGTCTTGATGAACTTGGTCAGCTTGTATATCTTCAGGTCTTCTTCAAAAGACACCAGTTTCTGCTGCTCATTCCGGTCGTAGCGAACATGAATTTCGTTGGCATCGACAAACTCGACAACACCTTCGCCTTCAGAGTGGATCTGGATACGCGCGTCACGGGCGGCCTTTGCTTCCAATCCTGTACCGCATATCCTTCGGTGAGGAAATCACCTTCTTTCACCTTCTGGCCTTTCTTAAC
>Ga0105237_10002390_pt1 | contig 23305 bp, 17 predicted proteins | sample KBSC24metaG_FD_81520 | JGI IMG/M metagenome (GOLD analysis project Ga0105237, IMG submission 81520) | Corn rhizosphere microbial communities from Kellogg Biological Station, Michigan, USA - KBS C2-4 metaG | ecosystem: Host-associated > Plants > Roots > Rhizosphere > Soil | place: Michigan, USA...
AACTTTTCTTTGCTCTTTATTTTTGCAGCAAGTTTTAGGATAAACACCTAACCATTATGCAAAAGAAAATAAGTCTTAAACTGCTTCCCTCAGAAGCGGCGGATAACAATATTATCAAAACATATATTTCACAGGCTGAAAGTATTTCCGCTAAAAATATCTCCGGCTTTAACGTACTTAAACAATCCATCGATGCACGTAGCAGACAGGTTTATATAAACCTTACTGTCAATGCTTTTATTAATGAGCCTTTTGATGAACGAAAAATTGAGTGGGTTAACTTTAAAGATGTTACTAACGCAAAGAAAAAGGTAATAATCGTTGGCGCAGGTCCGGCAGGTTTATTTGCCGCATTAAAACTACTTGAACAGGGAATAAAGCCAGTAATTGTTGAAAGAGGTAAAGATGTACGTGCAAGAAGAAGGGACCTTGCCTTATTAAATAAAGAAGGCATCATTAATGCTGAAAGCAATTACTGCTTTGGCGAAGGCGGTGCAGGAACTTACAGCGATGGTAAGTTATATACACGAAGCACTAAACGTGGTGATGTTAACAGGATACTTAACCTGCTTGTTCAATTTGGAGCAGATGAAAGAATATTATATGAAGCCCATCCACATATAGGCACCAACCAACTTCCCAAAATTATTACTGCAATAAGGGAACATATCATTGTATGTGGCGGTGAAGTTTTGTTTGAAAAGAAACTTACCGGCTTTATAAAAGAGCATCATTTTTTAAAGGGAATTTTTACAGCCGATGGCGATGCCCTTTATGCTGATGCAGTTATACTGGCGACGGGCCATTCTGCAAGGGATGTCTTTGAATTGTTTTATAAGGAAAACATCTTCATTGAAGCTAAACCATTTGCTTTAGGTGTACGCATAGAACATCCTCAGTCTCTTATTGATTCTATTCAATACCATGCTTCAAACCGGGGGGAATTTCTTCCACCTGCATCTTACAGTCTTGTTGAACAGGTTAATGATAAAGGCGTATTTAGTTTTTGTATGTGCCCCGGCGGTATAATTGCGCCGGCAGCAACTGCACCCGGTGAACTGGTAGTAAATGGGTGGAGCCCAAGCAAAAGAAATAATCCATACAGCAACAGTGGTATTGTAGTAAGTACTTCACTGGAAGATATAATGCATGATAAAGCGTTTAAGAAACTGGCAAACGGGAACAAGTGGAAAGCATCCGATCCTTTATTGCTCATGCATTTTCAACAAATGGTAGAGCAAAAAGCGTATGCTTCAGGCGGAGGAAATTTTGCCGCGCCCGCACAACGCATGGCTGATTTCTGCAACAATATTTTATCAGGCACCTTACCAGGCTGCAGCTATGTGCCTGGCGTAAAGCCAGCTTTGTTAAATGAAGTATTACCCGGCTTTATATTCACACGATTACAGGAGGGTTTTAAAGCATTTGGCAAAAAAATGCGTGGCTATTATACCAACGATGCTATCGTAGTTGCCACAGAAAGCAGAACATCTTCACCGGTTCGTATACCAAGAGATAATGAAACATTACAGCATCCTCAGATTAAAAATTTGTATCCCTGTGGTGAAGGTGCAGGTTATGCCGGAGGTATTGTTAGTGCTGCAATGGATGGAGAACGCGTTGCAGAGCTGATAGCCAGGTAAGCTAGTGGGAAGTGGGAAATGGCTAGTAGTAAATGGAGAATGGCTGAAGGACTCACCACTTACTATTAACCGCTACTCCCTCTATGTTCATCACTGGCAAATTTGTAGTTTGTGGTTTGTAGTCTGTATTAAGAGATGCACTTTCCCACTTGTTACTAGCCATTCTCCACTTATATCCTTATCCTACTCGCCACTTACCATTAACCACTTGCCTACCTCCTACCATATTTTTATTCTTTCATTCACAGGTTTATACATTTTATCGCCTGGCTGTAAATGAAATGCCTCATAAAACGGTGCGAAGTTCGTAAGTGATGCATTAACACGAAACATGGGAGGTGAATGTGTATCTATATTCAATAGCTGACGAATAAGTTGTTCCTTCATTTTTGTTCTCCATACCTGCGCGAACGATATAAAGAAGCGCTGGTCTGGCGTAAAGCCATCAATCTTTGTAGTGTCTTTACCTTGCTTTGTTAATTTGAACGCTTCATAAGCTACTGCTACTGCGCCTATATCAGCAATGTTTTCTCCTGCTGAAAAAGCTCCATTTACATGAATAGAATCAAGTACGATAAAGTTGTTATAGAGATTAATTACCTGTTTTGACTTAACGGAAAAACGCAGGCTGTCTTCCTGCGTCCACCAGTTTTTAAGATTACCATCTTTATCATATTGGGCGCCTTCATCATCAAATGCATGTGTCATTTCATGACCTATGATAGTTCCTATGGCACCGTAGTTTACAGCATCATCAGCATTGGGATTAAATAATGGCGATTGTAAAACACCCGCAGGAAAAACTATTTCATTCAGACTGGCATTATAATAGGCGTTAACCATTGCCGGCGTCATCATCCATTCAGTTTTATCAACACGCTTGCCTACTTTTTCAATCTCATGCCTGTAAATATTTTTGGAACAGACTACAAGGTTATCAAAATATTTGTCCCTGTAAATTTTTACACTCCTGTAATCTTTCCATCTGTCAGGATAGGCAATTTTCTTTATTAAAGCATGCAATTTCTCTTTTGCTTTCTGTTTGGTATTATCGCTCATCCAGTCAAGCTTATTGATTCTTATCTCAAATGCTTTTTGAAGATTGTTTACCAAATCGAGTATATGCCTCCTTGCTTTACTGTCAAAATACTTTTTAATATATATCTGCCCAAGTGCATCGCCAAGGTTAACATCTGTAATATTTACCATTCTTTGCCAGCGTGGCTTCATTTGTTGCTGACCATACATTGATCTTCCCCAAAAATTAAACCTGGCTCTTACAAAAGGGCTACTAAGTGCAAATGAAATTTCTTCTAAAAAATGAGCGCGCAGATATGCCTTCCATGTTTCTAAATTAACAGTGGTCAAAAGCTCGTTAAGTTTAATGTAATAACCCGGCTGGCTAACATTTACAGAGTCTGCATAAACATCCATTGCGCTTAAGGTACGTTTCCATGCAAACGCAGGCATTTGCTTATCCAGCTGAGCAACAGCCATTTTATTGTAATTGATTTGAGGATTTCTCAATTCTTCTTTTGTTCTGTGACTAGAGGCTAATTGCTTTTCCAATTCATAAACATCCCCTGCTTTGCGTTCGGCGTTCAGTGAATCATCGCCGGTTAATACAAAAAGTGTTTGCAGGTAAGTTTGATAAGACCTTACAGTTTTTAATGATTCTGTATCTGTTTTAAAATAATAATCTCTTCCTGGCAAACCTAGCCCGCCCTGGTAGTAGACTACAATATTAATGCTGCTGTTTTTTTCATCCGGGCCAACTGACTGTTCAAACAAAAGGCTTGTGTACTCAACCTGCTGCTCCGCTACAAATTGCATAATATCTGCCGTGTTTTTTATTGCGTCAATTTTTTGCAGATATGGTTTTGCGGGATCATATCCAAGTTTTTCAATCGTAACAGAATCCATTCCTGATGCATAAAAATCTCCAATCTTTTGCTCAATGCTTCCAAACTTCTGTTTATGAGCAGACACCTCTTCCACAATTTGTTGCAGCGAGCTCTTAGACTTGTTGTATAGTTCATAAAAAGAACCAACACTTGATTCTGTGGCTGGTATAGTTGTATTCTTTATCCATCTTCCATTGGCAAAAAGGTAGAAATTATCCTGTGGTCTTATGGTTGAATCTATATAGGTAGTATTTAGATATTGCCTGTAATTTTTTTGTTTACAGGAATAAAGAATGCAGGCAAGGCAAAGGGCATAGAAACAAAACAATCGTCCATTCATTATAAAAAATTCATTGAGAGGATAAAGTACAAAATATAAAAACTATCATTAGAAAAGAAGTTTTTGTGAGGAACGGTTGAGAATTGGTGAGAACGTTTAAACCCTAAAGCAGTATTGGATTTTAAAACATGTTATATAATATTAAAAGCACCGGAAACCCAGTGCTTTTAATAATTTTTTCTGATTGTGTCAGGTTAACGCAAAGAGAAAAATTTTAACCCAGCGTTATATCAAAATTTACAAGCTGAACAAATTCGCTCAATCTCGTATCTATATCAGCTTTTGTGATTTCTCTTAAACGTTCCGTACCAAATTTTTCTACACAAAAACTTGCAAGAGCACTGCCAACAATGATAGCTGTTTTCATATTCTCAAAAGAGATGTCTTTTGTTTTGGCAAGATATCCAATAAAGCCGCCGGCAAATGTATCACCGGCCCCCGTTGGGTCAAACACTTCTTCCAAAGGAAGCGCCGGCGCAAAGAAAACATTGTTTTCGTTAAACAATAAAGCACCATGTTCACCCTTCTTAATGATAAGATATTTAGGCCCCATCGTAAGTATTTTCTTTGCTGCTTTTACCAATGAAAACTCACCTGTTAACTGGCGTGCCTCACTATCGTTCACCAGTAATACATCTATCTGGCTTATTACTTCCTTCAGTTCATCCAGGGCAACATCCATCCAGAAATTCATTGTGTCCAGCACTATCAGTTTAGGACGTGTTTTTAATTGCTTAATTACACTTATCTGAACAGCCGGGGCAAGGTTACCGAGCATTAAAAATTCAGCGCCCTGGTAGCTTTCCGGAATAACAGGCTTAAAATCGCCCAGCACATTTAACTCTGTTACAAGTGTATCGCGGGTATTCATATCAAGATGATACCGGCCTGCCCAGAAAAATGATTTTCTGTCGGGCACTATTTCCACCGCATCTGTTTCAACACCGCGCTTGTGCAGATTTTCCAGTTCTTCTTCCGGAAAATCATACCCAACTACAGACACCTGTTGTATAGGCTGCACAAAGTTGCTTGCAGCATAAGCAATGTAAGTTGCGGCTCCGCCGATAATTCTGTCAGATTTGCCAAAGGGCGTTTCAATATCATCAAAAGCCATGGAGCCAACTACAATTAAAGACATATTTTTTGGATTAAGTGAAGGAAAAAACGGCGCTTACCTCTATTTCTTTTTTCTTTTAAATGCAGGTACAGCAGCCTTTTTACGGGATGCAAACCTATTGTATTTAAATAAAAATCAAGCCATTTTTTTAAGTGGACGGCATTTTATCAGCCACATGTACACGACCCTTTTACAAAAATGATCGCTACAAAATTGATGGTTAAGATTATTTTTGTTCTATGGCACGCATTCAAATTGATAAAGACAGTACGCGTAAAGATGTTATTATTAAAGCGGCTGCTCAACTCTTCAGAGAAAAAGGTTATAAGGCTGCCAGTATGCGGGACCTCGCCGAAAAGGTAGGCGTAGAGGCCGCCAGCCTGTATAATCATATCCGTTCCAAAACAGAATTACTGCACGATATATGCTTTAATGTAGCCACCCGCTACATGGAGCATATGAATGATGTGGAGCTTTCCGGTAAACCGGCCATTCAAAAAATTGAAACGCTGCTTCGCTTTCACATCCGCGAAATGCTGGACAATCATGAAGAAGTAACTGTTAGCGACAGGGAATGGAAGCATTTAAGCGAACCTTATCTTTCTAACTACCACAACCAGCGGAGAAGCTACCGTAAAAGGTTTGCCGCACTTATTGAGGACGGCATTCATCATAACGAAATACAAAGAATAGATGCACCAACGGCGGTGATTATAATATTACACGCTGTAGGCGGTATAGATTCCTGGCACAGAAGCAAGCATAAAATATCTGCCGAAGAACTGGAAGCAAATATGGTTACGATATTAATAGAAGGCTTGCGCAGTAAATAATACCAGGGAGTTATATTGCCTGATTCCACGTTTACCTGTTGTAGAATTACACCGGGAAAGTAACCATGTTAAATGCTTTTTTAAAAGGCCTTGGCCAATATTCATTAACACTTAAAAGGGCCTTTGCCCGGCCTGAAAATCCGGCAATGTTCTGGAAGCAGTTAATGCGCCAGTGTAATGTAATTGGCATTCGTTCTCTGCCCATTGTACTTATTGTATCCTTCTTTCTCGGTATTGTTACCACCTTGCAGGTTGCATATATGCTGAATGGTACCATTGCTCCTCCTTATATCATTGCCCTTGTTGCACGTGATACGGAAATGCTGGAACTTGTTCCTACAGGTATATCTGCTGTTGTTGCAGGCGTTGCAGGTTTTACAATTGCCGCCGAACTGGCATATCTGCGCATAAACGAACAAATTGATGTGCTTGACGTAATGGGTATCAATAGCGCCTCTTACCTTATACTGCCAAAAATTATTGCAAGCCTTATAAGTTTTCCTTGCATCATTATTATAGCTGTGGCAACAAGCCTGGCCAGCGGCGCGCTTATAGCGGCCTGGAGTGGTGTTTTACCTGTGAATGAATACATGCGTGGCTTGCTTACAGACTTTAAACCTTACAATATGCTCGTGGCCATTATTAAGTCTGTATGTTTTGGGTTTATTACGGCTACCGTATCTTCTTATAAAGGTTATTATGCAAAGGGTGGTTCACGGGAAATAAGCAGGGCAGCAGTAAAAGCTGTTTCTTTAAATTATGTAGTGATTATTTTCTGGGATTATGTTATTACGGATGTGATGCTGAATCCGTAACTCCTGCCGCTAAGGAAAAGTATCATTCTATAAATTTTATTTTTTCCTCTCTACTTTTGGCTTAATATTGATTTGCTTGTATAACAGGTCAGGTTTATATGGCAGTTCATTTTTACAAGGTTAAAGTTAAAGACATAAGAAAAGAAACAGAAGAGTGTGTTTCAGTGGCGTTTGATATTCCGCAAGCCTTGCAGGATACCTTTAAATACACCCACGGCCAGTACATTACTTTACGAAGTTTTATTAATGGTGAAGATGTGCGCCGGTCTTATTCTTTATGCAGTTCTCCGCTGGAAAACGAGTGGCGTGTTGCAATAAAGAAAGTAGATGGCGGATTATTCTCAACTTATGCAAACAACCAACTTAAACCCGGCGATGAAATAGAGCTTATGCCACCAATGGGCAATTTTACTTCAACGCTTGATAAAACGCGTTCCAAAAAGTACATTGCTTTTGCCGCTGGCAGCGGAATAACACCGGTGCTGTCTGTTATTAAAACCATTCTGGCAACAGAGCCTTTAAGCCATGTTACGCTCATTTATGGCAACCGCAACCGTCATTCCATAATTTTTAAAGAAGCCATAGAAGGCTTAAAAAATAAATACATCGATCGCTTCAGGGTAATACATATTCTAAGCCGGGAAATAACAGATGCCGCCATCAACTGTGGCAGAATTGACAAAGAAAAATGCCATCTTCTTTTTACAAATTTTGCAAATATCAGTGCTGATGAATTTTTTATCTGCGGGCCACAGGAAATGATTTTTTGCATTAAAGATTTTCTAAAAGAAAAAGGCATACCCGATAACAAAATACACTTTGAGCTTTTTACTACAAGAGAAGATATATCAGCAAAAAAACAGCACAGCACAATAACAAAGCCTGGCGAACCTCAAAGCAAAGTAACCATTAAGCATGACGGAATTGCTTTTGATTTCAACCTGGATTATGATGGAGAAGACATTCTTGATGCAGCTCTTCATCATGGTGTTGACCTGCCTTATAGCTGTAAGAGTGGCGTTTGCTGTACCTGCAAAGCCAGGCTCGAAGAAGGCCAGGTAAGCATGGATGCCAATTACGGCCTGGAACCAGAAGAAATTGAAGCTGGTTATATTCTATGTTGCCAAAGCCACCCCGTTACAGAAAAAGTGGTGATTGACTTTGATATTAAATAATTGTTTTTTGCATTTTACCTCTACCTGTTGCATTATACTGTAGCAATAATTCATAACTTCGCAATCGATATAACCTATATCCACTAATTACCTCTTTTCCAATTCCAATCTAAACCTGTATCCATTTAAAAGCCTCCGATAAAGATTTACTGTAACGCTTTTGTAATGGTTTTAACGCCCCAGAAAATGCTTAAAAAATGTGAGAGGTATTGCAGGGAGGTTTTCAAAACTGCAGTGGCATTTGTTTTATTGCTTCTGACTGCTAATGCAAATGCTCAGTTAAAAGCTGATTTTAGTGTTTCCAGGCACAGCGGATGTTCTCCGCTGGTAGTTTCATTTTCCAGTACCAGCCAGGGAACCTCTGCTTCTACTACATACAAATGGGATTTTGATAACGGTAGTAGCTCTACAGGAACTACTAAACCCAGTACTACTTATTATGACGAAAGATCCTACATTGTTAAGCTTACTATTACAGACAATGGAAAGACGGATGTAAAGACCGATACAATTATAGTTTATAAAAAACCGGTGGTTAATTTTTCAGCCTCGCCAATAATGGGTTGTGCCCCATTGCGTGTAATTTTTAAAGACAATTCAAATCCGGGCGATGGCACGATTACAAATTATAGCTGGGACTTTGGCGATGGACAGACAGATAACGGAACAGACTCACTGGCCACACATACATATTCAGCGCCTCAAACAGTCAAGCCACGTCTTACGGTTACCAACAGCTACGGCTGTTTCAGTTCTAACAACGGAGAAATTATTAATATTAAGCCTGGCATAAAAGTTTTGTTTGATGCAGATCATAAAGACTTGTGTAAAGCTCCTGGTCTTGTAACGTTTACCAACCACAGTTCCGGGCCAGGTACCTTAAGTTACGAATGGTATTATGACGACGGGAAAACTGAAAGCGCCCAAAATCCACTTCCTCATCTTTTTGCAAACAAAGGCACATATAATGTAACGCTGGTGGTTAAAAGTACGGAGGGTTGCATTGACAGCACCTCAATGCCGGTAAATATTGCAAGTTTTAAAAGCGCCTTCGATCTGCCTGATCAATTATGTACAACCAACCATCTGTTGTTTACAAACAAAAGCACGCCAACGCCCGAAAGTTCAACCTGGGTTTATAGTGATGATATCAACAACCCCGTAAGTTCTATCGATGGCACACACACATTTATACAAGCGGGTTCTTATAATGTAAAAGTGATAAATATTTTTCCCGGCAACTGCAAAGACAGTCTTGTAAAAACAATTAAAATAGGAACAAAGCCGGTGTTAAACGGTTTTCTGAATGATAAAGACTCTGTTTGCAAAGCGCCTGTTACTGTGCAGTTTGAAGACACCACTAAATCCGCAATTAAATGGCATTGGGATTTTGGAACAGGTAACGCAGCAGATGTTTCAACAAATCAACAAACCTCTTTCACTTTTACAAAAGACGGCATATACAATGTAAGACTAACGGTTACCAATACTGATGGCTGCATGGCAGATACGGCAAAAACTATAAAAGTTGAGAAGCCTTTAATATACGCTTACATAGAAAGCAGCAACCGCAAAGGAAACCTGCCATTCGGCTGTCCTGGTTTACAGATCAGGTTTAAGGTAAACACACCAGGCATTATAAAAAATTTCAAATGGAATTTTGGCGATGGCAGTTCGTCCTCCAATCCAAACCCGTTGCATACCTTTAATGGCCCTGATACTTTTTATGTAAGCCTTAATTACACGTTAACCTCCGGCTGTTCAGATTCCATTTTTGTAGACACAGTTATTACTTATCGTAAGCCCGTTGCAGATTTTAGTTCATCAGTACAAGGCACTATTTGCGGTAACACGCCGGTTCATTTTACAGATGAAAGCAATATAGCTACAAGTTGGTACTGGAATTTTGGCGATGGCGTTACATCTACCCAACAAAACCCGGTACATGCCTTTAATAAGCCTGGAGAGTTTACAATTAAATTAGTTGCAACCAATGGCTATTGTGAAAGTGATACCGCAATAAAGGTAAGTCTGATTAAAACACAGCCGCCATTTCCTAAAATTGTAAAAGCTACAAGAAGCTGCAGTGACAGAAGCACCATTGTTTTCACTCAGCAATCAGACGGTGCAACACACTGGACCTGGGATTTTGGAGACCAAACCAGCCCTGTGGAATACAGCAGTGACATTCAAACCATAGCGCATGAGTATAAAAAAACAGGCGCATATATAGTATCACTTACTACCACAAATGGCGTGTGCGTCTCAGTTGATACAATGGCAGTTCCTGTTAACATCAGGCAAAATATTCAGCTTACACCGGGCAAATTATCGTTATGTGGTTCAGGCGACACGTTACACATTATGGTAAATAACCTTGATACATTTTATTATAATCTTGGCGGTAATCAGCCCATCATTAAACGCCTCTATTATTCCGGCACATGGCAATATAGTAATGGCAATAATGTAGATACCCCGCGTAACATTTATGCACCTTCTTACCCACAATCCTTAACGCATATAAAAACAGGAAAAGACAGCATCCGCCTAATCTTGTACGATAATTTCTATGGCTGCCGGGACACATCAGCCTTTATACCACTTATAGTTGCCGGCCCTCTCACCGGCTTTGCTGTAGATAAACCTAATGCATGTTATAGTTCGGGAGTACTGTTTACAGACACATCCAAAGCGCAGAAAGTTCCTATAAAATTATGGGTATGGAATTACGGCGACAGCACTGTTGATACCTTATACAACAATCATCCGGTCAGGCATAAATATCCCGGCATTCAAACATATTATCCCACGCTGAGAGCTTACGATGCAAATGGTTGTTACGGTGAATCAACCGATAGCTTTTCTATCAACATTATTGGTCCTAAAGCCGACTTCTATTCCAATGATACACTGGTTGCACCAGGTACTTCTGTCAACTTTTATAATACTTCACAGGCAAAGCCCGGAACCTTATGGCATTGGACTTTTGGCGATAACAAATCTTCTTCTTCTTTTAATACATCTAATGTTTATGCCGCAAGCGGAACATATACTATAAAGCTTATTGCCAATGAAACCTCATCGGGTTGCATGGACTCAATGATAAAGCCGCAATACATAAAAGTAAAAACCATCAATGCCTCATTCAGTTATGTGTTTGATTATAACGGAAGAAGCTGCCCGCCTGTTGAGTATTCATTTACCAATACATCTTTAAATGCCGATAGTGTGTTCTGGAATTTTGGCGATAACAGTTTTTCTGCCAACAACAACAACACCCCTAATCATACATATACAGACCCTGGTATGTATAAAGTAGTTATGTATGCATTTGGTAAAGGAGGGGTTAAAGATTCTGCTGTATCCTTTGTTGAGGTGAAGGGGCCGTATGCATCTGTACATGAAAACATAAAAACAACCTGCCTCTCAGACAACCAGGAAGTATTGCTTACGGCAACCGCAAAAAACACAACAAGTTTTGTATGGGACTTTAGAGATGGTACCGTATTTGTTGTACCAGACACCTTTGCCATACATACCTATAAAACACCAGGTGTTTATTCGCCACATGTTATTATGCAGGACGCTTCAGGTTGTACAAATAACTACGCTTTGGATAGTATTGTTGTTGACAGCCTTTCTGCAAAAATTCTTCCTTCAACACATTTATTATGTGATTCAGGAAGCGTAGCTTTTAATACTACCTTTTATAGCTTTGCTGCTCAAAAATTAAACAGGCAGCTTACCTGGCACTGGAATTTTGGTACGGGTAATAACAAAGACACATCGAACCTTGCTTCGCCTTCTTTTTATTATCATAAGCATGGTGAGTTTATTGTAACCTTAACCGTAAAATCTCCTTATGGATGCGTGCTGATTGTCACAGACACCATCCACGTAAACATAAAGCCCAAAGCGTTTATTGCAGCAGTTAATGAAGTGTGTGAAGGGAGTAATGTGCTGTTCAAAGACACGGTGCTTGCCCTCCCAGGCGAATCATGGATGTGGGATTTTGGCAATGGAAATACCTCTGTAAAAAACAATCCCGATGATGTATTGTACCAGTCTGCCGGAGATTATTCCATCCAACTTATTAAATCCAGCGTGAATGGTTGTATTGATACAACTGCATTTAACCTTGTTGTTCATCCTAATCCAGTCATCGGCTTAGCCCCAAAAAATGTAACAATATGCCATGGAAGCGCTGTTGAATTAACTGCACATGATGGTAATATCTATCAATGGTCACCAGCAGAAGGCTTAAGCAGCAGTAATGTGGCTGCACCTCTTGCTTCGCCTGATAGCAGCACCGTATATCATACCAAAGTAACTAATGGCTTCGGTTGTTACAGTAATGATTCTGCTTTTGTTACAGTAGCACAGCCTTTCAAGATCAATGTATCGCAGAATACAAAAGCATGTCTTGGCAGTACTACACAGTTAATTGCTAACGGAGCAGATAAATATGTATGGACAGGCGCAGGACTCAATAACAATGCAATCGCTAATCCTTTGGCGTCACCTTCCACTACAACAAACTATATGGTGGTTGGGTATGATAACGATAACTGTTTTACTGATACACAATATGTACAGGTAATTGTATTGCCTGTGCCAACAGTGCATGCAATTGGTGATACTGTAGCACTAATTGGCTCCCAGGTTCCTTTGTCTGCTTTGGGAAGTGATGATATTATACACTGGTCATGGTCACCTTCAACCTACGTTTCATGCAGCAATTGCCAGTCAACAATTGCAACGCCCCGTGAGCCTCTTACCTACACCATTACAGCTATCAACAATGTTGGTTGTAGCGCAAAAGACAGTGTATCAGTAAAACTTCAATGCACTACTGGGATAGTGTTTATACCAAACAGCTTTACACCAAATAATGACGGAGTGAATGATATTTTCTATATCCGCGGTGCCGGTGTAAAAATGGTTAAGCATTTTATGATTTTCAATCGCTGGGGAGAGTTGCTTTTTGAGAAAGACAATTTTATGGTTGATGATAAACGTATGGGCTGGGATGGAACCTATAAAGGCAAAGCGTTACCAACCGGTGTATTTGTTTACACTGCGCAGTTGGTGTGCGATAATGATGAAGTTTTTCAAATGAAGGGGACAATAACAATCATACGATAGTGATGTATTTGTGTTTGATTTAGCATAATAAAAGATGTTCAAAAAACTGTTATACGTAAATCTGTTCATGCTGGTAAGTATCGCCAGTGCTTTGGGGCAGGATGTGCATTTGTCACAATTCTATGAAACCCCTTTGCTTCGCAATCCTGCACTGGCTGGCATTTTCACGGGAGACATTCGCATACAGGCCGTGTACAGGAATCAATGGCAATCGATAGGCTTTCCTTATCAAACAACATCTTTAAGTGGTGAATATAAATTTCATATTGGGCCCGATGATGATTATATGACCGCAGGCTTACAGGCGTATTATGATGTTGCCGGCGCCAGCAGGTTAAAGACAACACAAGTAATGCCGGCGATTACTTTTCACAAATCTCTTCATGCTGAAAAAAACCGCTATTTGTCTGCAGGTTTTATGGCCGGTTTTGTACAGCGCCAATTTGATGCCAGCAACCTCACCTTCGATAATCAATATACCGACAGGCATTTTGATCCTTATGCACCTACAGGGGAAAATTTTGCTTTTCTAAGGCGCACATTTATGGACTTTGCTGTTGGCTTGAGTTATAACAGCAGCATGGGACAGACTGGTAATTTTTATACAGGCATAGCATTATATCATTTCAATAAACCAAAAGAAAATTTCTTGCAGGAAGAGTTTTTGCTTGATCCTAAAGTTGTGTTTAATGCGGGCATGCATATGCCGGTAAATGATTTGGTTGATTTAAAAGCTGAACTGAATTATATTTTACAGGGAAAGTATAATGAACTGATGCTTGGCGGCATTGTTTCTTATAATTTGAATGATGCGTATAAGGCTGATGACAACGTTACAAATGTTGCTGTAGGTGCAGGTTTATTTATGCGTGTAAATGATGCGCTGGTTCCTGTAATAAAAATCAGTTACGGTCACGCAGAATTTGGGTTAAGTTATGATGCCAATATTTCAAGATTAAAAACTGCAAGCCAGGGCCGTGGTGGCTATGAGCTAAGCATTTCTTACAGGGGTTTATTAAGCAACTCAAGCGCCTTGAATGATGTAAGGTGCCCAAGGTTTTAATTTATCGCTTCCCTTTTTTAATTGGCTCCAACAGGTAGGTAAGACCGTTTAACCTTATCTCATACATGGTTTGCAACAGCATGCCTAGTTTTCCTTTCGGGAAACCCTTTCGTTGAAACCACAAGAGATATGCTTCAGGTAAATCACACAGCAAAACATCTTTGTACTTACCAAAAGGCATCTTCATCGTAACCAGTTGCACCAGCATGTGCGATTCAGGATTCTCAGCATTTGATTGCATTGCTCAATAATTATTTGAAATTAAAATTCTTCATTCTGTATTCTACTCTTCCATCTCCTATCTTCTATATTCCATCTTCTTCTCTCAGTACTCCCTAAAACTCAAATGCTTTATTAATTCTTCCGGCAATTTTGGTAACCTCCTTCTTTCAATAAGATAAGTAGACAAACCTGATAAATCGCGGTAAATATGATGCCTGCTAAGTGCTCCTTCAAGATATCCTGCGCCGCTTGTATTGCCTGTGCCAACACGCATACCGATCATGCGTCTCACCATTAATAAATGTTTGTGTCGCCAGTTGCTTAGCATGAGATCAATCTCAATTAAAGCATCTAATATTTGATACGAAGTTTGAAATACCGGAAAATCTCTGTATAACATAATAAACAAAGCCGACCTTAAAGCTTTGGCAGAAAAAGAAGAACGAAGTAGTTGTAATTGTTCATCCGTGTAACCTGTTTCATTCTTTTCAAAAAAAACAAAATCAAAGTCAGTCACTTTACCAGACTCTCTTTCTGTAAGTCCCGATTGGTAAATAAAACGATAATCATTCCAGAATGGATGATCGGTAACACTTTGAGGAGATACAGTTTTGTAAGATGACCAAAAGCTTTCATCAAAAAAAGGCATTCTTTCAAGCCAGTGATTAATCAACTGCAGAAGATTGGTATTTGCTTCGGCAGTGGTAATTGTATTATAATCCTGTGTATTGAAGCCTCCTTCATTCATTCGTTTATAATAATCAAACTGATGTCGTTTATCCATTGCAAGCCCAAGTTTTGCTTCAATCAACCTGAACTGCATGCTTTGAAAGCCTGATGAAGGAATCAACAAATTTCTGAAAGCAAGAAAATCAAGCGGCGTCATCGTATCAAGAATATTCACCTGCTGGTTAAGTAACTCAAGAATACGCACTACACGCTGTAACCTGTGGCGCACAAGGTTAAGGTCTTCTGAGTTATCATTAATATGTGCTTTACCAAAAATGGATATAGCATAATCCAGCTCGAATAAAACCTGTTTAAACCAAAGCTCATAAGCCTGGTGTATAACAATAAACAGCATTTCATCATGAGCGGGCTCATGAGGTTCATTAAAGCTTACAGGTTGTTGTGCAGTAAGCACTTTTTGTAACTGCAAGTAATCACTATAATACAACTGTGGATCTGGCATAACAATGTTTATATTATCACAAAGAAACGGTTTGTTTTATCACCTAATATTAACATCAATTATTTTTGAACCGCTATGAAAAAATTATCCCTTATTATTTTAACGTGTTTACCTGTTTTTATGCATGCGCAAAACAGGATTAGCGATCACAACAGTATTGGCTGGTATGCCTTGTTTGTAACGCCGAAGATTAATGACAAGCTCAGCGGTCACTTCGATTATCAGTGGCGGCGTTCAGACATTATCAGTAATTGGCAGCAAAGCCTTTTGCGCGTGGGCCTCACTTACAAAATCGATAACCAGGTAAGCGCCCAGGTCGGCTATGCATGGATAAAAACATTTGTTTATGGCGATTATTCCATTATTGCCGTTCCCAAACCATTCCCTGAGCATCGTATCTATGAGCAAATACAGGTAACAACGCCTGTGGGCCGCACCACTTTAACGCACAGGCTGAGGCTCGAGCAAAGATGGCTTGGCCGCTTTAAATCTATGGAAAGCCCTAAAGCAGATGACTGGATCTTCTTAAACCGTTTTCGTTATATGCCCCGGCTGGATGTTCCGCTGGATAAAAACTGGTACGCCGCCATGTATGACGAAATATTTATCGGCTTTGGCAAACAGGTTGGTGAAAATGTGTTTGATCAAAACCGTCTGGCTGTAATGCTTGGATATAAATTTAGTAAAACAGTAAGGCTTGAAGGAGGCTTCTTAAGCCAGATAGTACAGCTTCCACGTGAGATAGACAATAAAAATGTTTTTCAATACAATAATGGAATTATTGTTAACACCTATCTGTCTTTCTAAATAAAAATTCATTCCAGCTAAAATAACTATTGGCGATTACAGAATTTTCAGGTTATTTGCAGCCGCTAGCCAGGTTCATTTAATTATTCTTAATTGCTAAAAAACCAGTATGCAGCTTAAGTACAAACGCATTCTTTTAAAATTATCAGGAGAGGCATTAATGGGAAACGGGGCCGATGGGTTTGAGCCCTTTAATCACAAGATTATTGAACAATATGCCAACGACATTAAATTAGTAACAGAGCAGGGTGCACAGGTTGCGATTGTAATAGGCGGCGGAAATATTTATCGCGGCACAAATGAAGGTGAAAGTGGTATTGAAAGGGCACACGGAGATTACATGGGAATGCTTGCAACCATGATTAACGGAATGGCCATGCAGGCTATGCTTGAAAAGATAGGCGTGTTTACCCGCCTTCAAAGCGCCATTAAAATGGAACAGATAGCAGAGCCTTATATTCGCCGCCGTGCAATGCGCCATCTTGAAAAGGGCCGCGTGGTAATCTTTGGCGCAGGAACAGGCAATCCTTATTTTACAACTGATACAGCGGGCTCTTTAAGAGCGATAGAAATTAAGGCTGATGTAATATTAAAAGGAACAAGGGTTGATGGCATTTATACGGCAGATCCCGAAAAGGATCCTACGGCTACCCGTTATGAAAACATCACCTTCCAGGAATGTATTTCAAAAGGTTTGAAAGTAATGGATATGACAGCATTTACCCTATGTATGGAGAATAAGTTGCCCATTATTGTGTTTGATATGAATAAACCCGGCAATCTTTTAAAAGTTGTTGAGGGTGATGGTGTAGGCACACTGGTAAGCTAGTGGTACATCGCAAAAAGTATATATTAAGGCGCCTGGAAGGGTGCCTTTTTATTTTTATATCACCCTAACACTCGCCATTTCCCGTTTGCCATTCACCATTTATCATTTCCTACTCGCTATTTCCTGCTATTTTTGCAAAAAAAAATTTAGATTTTGATTGATAAGCAACAGAAGATAAAAGCAGAGGAAACAGCCGTACTGGTGGGCCTTGTGCAGAAAGAACAGACAGATGAGCAAGTGCAGGAATACCTTGAGGAGCTTGCTTTTCTTGCATCAACAGCCGGAGCAAAAACCGTTAAAAGGTTTACGCAAAAGCTTGCCCATCCTGACAGTAAAACTTTCGTAGGTAAAGGCAAGCTTGAAGAAATAAGCGCTTATGTGCAGTCGAAAAATATTGATGTAGTCATATTTGATGATGAGCTAAGCGGTTCTCAAATCAGCAATATTGAAAAGGCGCTGAATGTAAAAACCCTTGACCGTAGTGACTTGATCCTTGACATATTTGCCCGCCGTGCAAGAACCGCACAAGCAAAGGCACAGGTAGAGCTGGCACAATATCAATACATTCTTCCACGCCTCCGTGGTATGTGGAAACACCTTGAACGTTTGGGTGGTGGTATTGGTACCAGGGGTCCTGGTGAAACGGAAATAGAAACCGACCGCCGAATTGTTCGCGATAAAATCTCCCTGTTACGCAAGCGTCTTGCAGAAATAGATAAACAATCTTTTACGCAGAGAAAAGAGCGTGGTGAGTTTATACGTGTGTCTTTGGTAGGCTATACCAATGTGGGCAAAAGCACTTTAATGAACCTGTTGAGCAAAAGCGATGTTTTTGCAGAAGACAAATTATTCGCAACGCTGGACACAACCACACGCAAAGTTGTTTTTGAGAACACACCTTTCCTGTTAAGTGATACGGTAGGGTTCATTCGCAAACTACCGCACCATCTTGTGGAAAGTTTTAAAAGCACGCTTGATGAAGTTCGCGAAGCAGATATTTTATTACATGTGGTTGATATATCACATCCGCAACACGAAGAACATATTGGTGTGGTAAACAAAACATTGCAGGAAATCGGCGCTTTTGAAAAGCCGATCCTCACCATCTTTAATAAGATGGATTTATACGAAGAACGCACCTTTGATGAATGGCTTGAAGATGATGTAAGGAAAGAAATTCTACTCGATTTAAAGGAAAGATGGAACAATATTACCGAAGGCAATGCCGTATTTGTCTCCGCAACAGAAAGATTGAATATTGATGAACTGCGTTCCGTTATTTTAGAAAAAGTGCGGTCAATGTACAAAGTAAGGTATCCTTACAGGGAAGTACATTTTTAATATCGTGGAAAAGTTTTATCACGGAGGTGCAGAGTTTTCTGGCCTCCGTTGTATTTATAATAACGAGATTGTAAGTATGGGTAGAATAAAATGGCATAAGGTAGCAGAAGATATTAATGAATTAGCCTGGCAACAGAACAACATGGCGGTAATAGAAGCCGATGGCAAGAAGGTTACTATTGCAAGGTTTAAAGAAGAGTTGTTTGTGTTTGCATATAAATGTCCGCATGCAAGTGGTGTTCTTGCCGATGGTTTTATTGATGCCCTTGGCAATGTAGTTTGCCCGATGCACCGTTATAAATTCAATATGCAAAACGGACGCAACACAAGTGGCGAAGGTTATTACATGAAAACGTATCATATCGAAAAAAGAACAGAAGGAATATTTGTAGGGATTGAATCAAGCGGATTATTTGGTTAATTATTATTCCTCATCATTTAATTAAATCTATTAAGCACCGGCAATGAAAGAACATTTGGAACTTGTTATAGGCAACGGATTATTAAACTATAACCCGCTTTTCGTTTTTGCCTTAGATTCAGAAGCGGCAGAAGAATTTGTTGAGTTTAATTCTTTGATTGTGGGCGTAGGAAAAGTAAGTGCAGCTTTTCATCTCACAAAAGCTGTTTTAAAGAACAGGCCGGGGCTTATCATAAACCTTGGTTCTGCAGGCAGCAATAAATTCAGACGTGGTGAAGTGATATGCTGCACCAAATTTATTCAGCGTGATATTGATGTAACCGTCCTTGGATTTAAAAAATATGAAACACCATGGTCCGGACTTGAGCCCGTTTTATCTTACGGATTAAAACTCGAAGGTTTGCAGGAAGGTATCTGCGGTACAGGCGACAATTTTGAAACTGCGCATGCTACTGATGATTACGATGTCATCGATATGGAAGCTTACGCACTTGCTTTAGTGGCAATGAAAGAACAGATTCCTTTTTTGTGCCTTAAATACATTTCAGATGGAGCCGATGGCACTGCCGCTGAAGAATGGATGGTGCAGGTACATAATGCAGCCGTAGCTTTTAAAAAGATTATAGTCGGTCTTTTATAAAATCATTAAACCCGGTACTTGCACATTTTTCAAAAGATATTAAGTAAAATAAAATGTGAAGATTACTTTTATTTCTAAAGCAAATTGCCCTTTAAGCCTTAATTTTATAGCCTCTTAACCGGTAATTGAAATGCATCTCATTAAAGCAAAAAATATACTCTTGTTTATCTTTTGCTTTTTCATGCTCTGTAATGTCAACAAGCTTTCCGCAGAAAAAATTGAGCAAGCCGCTATTTATTGCCAGGTACATTCAGAGACAGGTAACTTGCAAAAAGACTGTATTAAACAGGTTGCCTTTGAGCAGGATGCTCATTACTATAATCCATGGTCTTCCAAAAAATTTGCAGGTAACTATCATCCTAAATTCAGGCACGTACGTAACAATGTACAGCCAGCAAAGCCAACAAATGGCTGGCAATATGAAATCTTCACTTATGCGCTTCATCACGATTTTAACAACAGCATAGACGCACTTTCTCCACCTTATTATTATGCTTTTCTCTTCAGGCTTACTCCTTTCTGATTTTCTATATCCGTAACATTTTTGTTTGTTGCTGCGCGTATGCAGTATTGATTTCTTCCATTTATTTATTTGTCCAGGTTGCCTGCCAATTTTTAATCAAAAAAAATTAGCATGATGAAATTTTATGTATACCTCACAGGGTTATGCCTGGTTGTTATTACGGGATGTAAAGTAAAGGGCAATACAGAAGAACAGGCAGATAAACCTGCCGTATTGCCTGTTGTAAAACTACAGCAAAAAGATACTGTTGTACAACAAGGCTATGTAGCCGATATACAAGCCCTGCAAAACGTTGAGATAAGAGCAAAAGTGCCGGGTTTTATTGATAAAATTCTTGTTGATGAAGGCCAGGCGGTAAGCAAGGGGCAGCCTTTGTTTATTATCAACGACGCTGAATATCAAACGCAGTTATCGCAGGCCAGGGCAGCTTTGGCAAATGCCGTTGCGGAAGCAAAGACTGCAGAACTTGAAATGAAAAGAGTAAAAATTTTAGTTGATAAAAACATTATCTCTAAAACTGAATATGATTTGGCAGAAGCAAAAGTAAAATCTGCAGAGGCCAAAATAAGTGAGGCCCGATCGATGGAAGAAAGCGTTAAGATTAAACTTTCTTACACGTATATAAGGTCTCCTTTTAATGGTGTTATTGATCGCATTCCATTTAAAGTGGGCAGCCTTGTTACGGAGGGCAATTTGCTTACTACTGTTTCTAATCTCGAGGCGATGTATGCATACTTTAATGTGAGTGAGAATGAATACCTGCGCTATGTAAAATCAAAGAAAGCCAATAAACCTTCCATGGATGATGTGATACTAATACTTGCAGATGGCACTGAGTACGCTTACAAAGGTGACATAGAAACAATGGAAAGCGAATTTGATGAGCACACAGGCTCTATTGCTTTTCGCGCAAAGTTTCCCAATCCTGAAAAGCTGTTAAAGCATGGTGCTTCCGGCAAAGTAAAACTTACTACTGAAGTAAACGCCGCATTAATGGTTCCGCAAAAAGCTGTGTTTGAGATACAGGACAAAAACTATGTTTTCGTGGTAGGCAAAGACAATGTAGTGAAGATGAAAAACTTCGCGCCTCAAACAAGAATTGATGAATTTATCATTGTGCAATCGGGCTTGTCTGCAGGCGATGCCATTGTTTATGAAGGCATTCAGAACATTCGTGACGGCGCAGTCATCACTCCAAAATATATTGGCGTGGATAGCCTTGTTGCAATGAAATTATAACTGTTCAATGTTTCTGGTTCAAAGTTCCATGTTGGGTAGGCCTATAGCACTGCTTTAAGCTTTTGGACATGACTCTGTTTTACATATTACAGGCACTCTAACCTTGAACTTTGAACCAGAAACTTTGAACCCCAAAAAACACTTCCTATTTATAACCTCTCTATAAAATAAAATGGTTGAAACTTTTATACGGCGACCTGTTTTATCGCTTGTCATTTCTATTATCATTACGTTGCTTGGTATACTGGCATTGGTAACATTGCCCATTACCCAGTTTCCTGATATTGTTCCACCAAGCGTGGTCGTTACCGCTAATTATAACGGCGCTAATGCAGAAGTATGCGCAAAGGCCGTTGCTACACCTTTGGAAAGAGCCATTAACGGCGTGCCCGGCATGACTTACATGAACAGTGTGAGCAGCAACAACGGCACTACACTTGTACAGGTATTTTTTGAAGTGGGTACCGACCCCGACCGTGCCGCCGTTAATGTGCAAAACCGCGTAACAACTGTGCTTGATGAATTACCTGAAGAAGTAATCAAGGCAGGTGTTACTACGGAGAAAGAAGTAAACAGCATGCTGCTTTATTTAAACATTCTTAGCAAAGACAGCAGCATGAATGAAGAGTTTATTTACAATTTCGCAGACATTAATGTATTGCCTGAATTGAAGCGCATTAATGGTGTTGGTTTTGCTGATATTATGGGCGCACGGGAATACTCTATGCGTGTGTGGCTTAAGCCCGACCGCATGCTTGCTTATAACATCTCTACAGATGAAATTATCAAAACACTACGCAGTCAGAACATAGAAGCGGCACCAGGCGTAGCTGGTGAAAACTCCGGCAAAGACAAGCAGGTAAAGCAATACGTACTGAAATATACCGGCAAGTTTAACACGCCGGAGGAATACCAGAATGTGGTGCTTAAAGCTGAAGCCGATGGCTCCTTATTACGGTTGAAAGATATTGCTGATATAGAATTCGGAACAGTGAGTTACGATATGGCATCTAAAACAGATGGCAGACCATCAGCTTCTATCATGATTAAGCAAAGACCCGGTAGTAATGCAAGGGAAGTTATTGAGAATATCAAAAGCAAAATGGATGATTTGAAGTCGACCACCTTTCCACCCGGAATGGAGCTGAATTTTGCCTATGATGTATCACGGTTTTTGGATGCAAGTATTCACGAAGTAATGCGCACTTTGTTTGAGGCATTCATACTTGTATTTATTGTAGTGTTTATCTTTTTACAGGATTTTCGTTCAACCCTAATCCCTGCTTTAGCTGTGCCTGTAGCATTGATAGGTACGCTTGCCTTTATGCAGTTGCTTGGCTTCTCTATCAATATGCTAACCTTGTTCGCGTTGGTACTTGCCATTGGCATCGTGGTAGATAATGCAATTGTAGTGGTAGAAGCGGTGTATGTAAAAATGAATGAAGAACATTTGCCACCTATGGAAGCAACCGTTGCCGCTATGAAAGAGATAAGTGGCGCCATCGTAGCCATTACGCTTGTAATGTCAGCCGTGTTTATACCCGTGGCATTTTTATCCGGCCCTGTTGGTGTGTTTTACCGGCAGTTTTCTTTAACGCTTGCCATCTCTATTGTTATATCAGGCATCAACGCTTTAACGCTAACACCGGCACTTTGTGCTTTAATGCTTAAGCACAATCCTTCACACAAAAAGAAGAGAAGTCTCTTGCAACGTTTCTATGCGGCGTTTAACAAAGGATATGATAAAACAGAAAAAAAGTATGGCCGCATGGTAGCATGGATGGCTGGCCGAAAGGTGGTAACGCTTTCTATGTTCATAGGATTTTGTTTTGCTACCTGGGGTATGAGTAGTGTACTTCCATCAGGCTTTATACCAACAGAGGACCAGGGAATGATTTACGTGAATGTAACTACGCCACCCGGTTCTACGGTGGAGCGAACAGAAATGGTGCTTGATGAAATTGAAGCAGCCACAGCACAATTTAAAGTGGTGGAAAATGTAAGCACACTGGCAGGTTATAGTTTAATGAGTGATATCTCCGGCGCTTCGTAC
>Ga0105237_10002391_pt1 | contig 23303 bp, 15 predicted proteins | sample KBSC24metaG_FD_81520 | JGI IMG/M metagenome (GOLD analysis project Ga0105237, IMG submission 81520) | Corn rhizosphere microbial communities from Kellogg Biological Station, Michigan, USA - KBS C2-4 metaG | ecosystem: Host-associated > Plants > Roots > Rhizosphere > Soil | place: Michigan, USA...
CACGGTGACCTTGAAGACGACGGCGGCAAATGGATGCAGCGCCACCAGCAGCCAGCCGAACTATCTCAACGTCGCGAGCTATAGCACGGATTTCGACGTGCCTGCGACCGACGTCTGTCAAAATACGACGGTCGCCTTTCGGGATAATAGCTACCCTACAGCCACCAGTAAGACCTGGACGGTAGATGGCCTGACAGTGGCGTACTACAGCCCGATGCAGTATACGTTCTCTTCTGCGGGCACGTACACGGTGACGCTGAAAAATGTGTTTGGCAACTGCCCGCAACAGACGACCAGGACGGTTACGATAGACCCGGCGCCCGTGCCGTCCTTCGACGAACAGGTCACCAGGGCCTGTGACAAGATATCGGTGAAGTTCACCGACAAGACCCCCGGCGCCACGGCCTGGTCCTGGAATTTCAACTATTATCAAGGCGGCAGCGAACAGCTTTCGGCTGGCCCCACTATCACCCAGACGTTCCCGTATAACCAATATTTTTCGGTGCGGATGTCGGTGAAGAATGGCTATGGTTGCCCCAGCAGCATTATCGGGCAGGCATACGCCCCTAAGAACGCTCCTGCGATCTATGAGCCGTCGCCGACGCCGAGCCTCTCTTGTCAGACGCCGGTGACGAAGACCTATGCCATCCAGAACCTCAATCAACTACAGTCTTTTCATTGGGATCTTGGGGATGGGACGACTTCTGCCGACGCACAACCCACACATGTCTATTCGGGGACCGGCACTTATACAGCCATATTATACTACACCGATATAGACGGTTGCACCGGCAGCACGAGTTATACGCCCGTGATCATCAGCCCGGCGGAACATGCGGACTTCTCGGCGTCTCCGACGACGGTGTGTGCCGGATCGAATGTCAATTTCTCCATCGTCTCGACGGACGCCAATTACACGGCCTGGGATTTTGGGGATGGCGCGATAGGATATGTCCCCAGCCATGTCTATTCGACACCGGGCACCTATCCGGTATCGCTGACGGTAAGGAACATCGGCGGTTGTCAGGCGACGGTGAACAAACCCAATCTTATCACGGTGCTCGCCGTGCCGGGCGTTTTTAACGGCCATAGCAATACCTGCGACGGCGATCGCACGCTGGTCACCTTTACTTATACCCCCGGATCGGCAACGGGCGTCCTGTGGAATTTCGGGGATGGCGCCACGATGACGACCAGTGCCAGCACGACCCAGGTGCAGCATACCTATGCCGGCACCGGCACTTATTACCCCGAGATCACGGCGAGCAACAGCACGTGCAGCGCCACCAATTCGGACAAGGTGATGGTGCTAAAGAAACAGCAACCCCGGCTGTCGGCCAGCAGCGCAATTGCATGCATAGGCGGCACCCTGGATGTACACCTTACGATCGAACGCAATCCGGCGGGGATATCTACGGGTTACTATTATGACTATGCGCCGCAATTCCAGTATTCGGATGGCACCCCTTTTACGGGCAACGTGGACTTCACTTCCCCCTTCCAGCCTTATAGCAACAATGCCTTTCACTGGACGCTCAGCGGATTTACGCCGGGAAAAAGTGGATTGAAAGTGGTGACGACTTCTTTTGGGTTTGGCTGTACGGATGAAAGCAATACCATTCCGTTGACGATAAAAGGGTCGGCGACGGCGGCGATGAAGGTGGTCAGCGATAATGTATGTTATCAGACGCCTGTGGTCTTGCAGGATATTTCCACCCCGGGGGCGAATAATTCCATCGTCTCGGAATACTGGGACTTTGGGGATGGGCAGTCTGTCAGTTGGAATGCTTCGCAGGTGGGGGGGACGCTGAAACATCTTTATAACGATCCGGGTCAATATCCGGTACGTCTGACGCTGACCGACGCAGGCGGCTGTACGACCACCACCGGGGCGAATCTAACATATGTGAGCGCTAACGGACCCAAGGCGAATTTTACCGTATATCCCGGCACGGACGTCAATCTGAATACGACCTGTTATTTCTACAATAGCAGTAATTATTATGGCAGTTCAAATACCGTATGGTCCTGGGATCTTGGAGATGGAACGACGGCTTCCGACTATAGTCCTTCGCATACCTATACGGCGCCTGGTGTTTATCATGTTCAGCTACAGGCGCGGGATGCGACGAAGACAAATACCTGTGTTACGACGGCGACGGCGACGATCACCGTGCGGAATTTTAACAGCCATTTCAGCGTCAGCCCGTCTTATGTCGGCACGAGCAGCTGCCCGCCCGTTTTAGCACAGTTTTACAATACCTCTTCCAACTATACCAGCGTGAGCTGGGATTTTGGGGATGGGTGGACGGCCGGTAATGTGAATGCGCCGAGTCATGTCTATCAGCTGCCGGGTCATTATATCATCACCTTACACGTCAATGGATACAATGGACTCACGGCAGACTATATCGACTCGGTGATCGTGCGTCAGCCTGCGGCGACCCTTGCCGCGGACAATAAAAATATGTGTGCGGGCGATACAAAGACCTTTTACGCGCATGGTACGGATGCGAAAAGCTATACCTGGGATTTTGGCGACGGTACGGTGGGATCGGCGTCGTACCCGGACTCGGTGATCTCGCATGTCTTTGCGGCGGGTGTCTTCAACGCCCAATTGATCGTTACGGACGTGTTCGGTTGTAGTACGCCATCGAATGTGACCGTTGCCGTGGCTGTGCATGCGTTGCCGGTGGTGAGCATTTCTCCGGCGGATCCCTTCCTGTGTAAAGACGCTTCGCTGACCCTGACGGCGGCGGGCGCTGTTGTCTATCAGTGGAGTCCCGCGACGGGATTGGATCGTGCAGACGTGGCGGCGCCCGTGGCTTCGCCTTCTGAGAGCACGGTGTATACGGTGTTGGGGACGGATGCGAATCTTTGTCAGAATAGCGCGTCATCAAAAGTGACCGTGGTGTTCCCGCAGACCCTGAGCGTGACGCCGGATTCGACGTCCGTCTGTAAGGGCGATGCGGTGGCGCTGAAGGCTTCGGGGACGGACGTATACAGCTGGATCGGGTTTGTGGATGGGTTGAGCAGTCTGTCCGACGGCGCGGTGATGGCAAGACCTTCGGAGGCGGGTGTATATACGGTAGTGGGCAGCGATGCGCATGCGTGTTTTTTTGATACGGCGAAGATCATCGTGACGGTGTTGCCCGTGCCGACGGTGGACGCGGGTGCGGACCAGGAGGTGCTCGCGGCTAATCCGGTGTTACTCGCTGCGACGGGCAGTTCGGATATCGTCAAATGGGAGTGGTCGCCGCCGGACTATCTGAATTGTGTCGACTGTGCGCAGCCGGTGGCTTCGCCGCGTAAGCCGGAAAGATATATTGTGACGGTGACGAATGACGTGCTGTGTTCTGCCCGGGATACGGTGGATGTGAAGATACTTTGTGTGGAGTCTTATGTGCGGATACCCGATGCGTTCTCGCCGAATGGGGATGGGAAGAATGACCGTTTTGTCATACTGGGTATCGGGCAGGTGAAGCACCTGGTGATCTACAACCGGTGGGGTGTGAAAGTATGGGAGAGGAATAATTTTTATCCTGCGGATTCGTTCGCGTGCTGGGATGGAACGGTGAATGGGCAGCCGGCGCCTGTGGGGGCCTATGCGTATTATGTGGAGATGGAATGCCCGTCGGGCGGGGTTTTCGGGAGACGTGGGACGGTGGTTCTGGTGCGTTGAGGCGCGGCGGCCTCGCGGGGAGCAAATAAAAAAAACCTCCATCATCATTAGACTCGGAGGTTTTTTTCTATAGTAGCGCAATACTACGGCATCATTGGGCTCTTCTTAGCAGGAGCAGACTTCTTCTTAGGAGCTGCTTTCTTAGCTGCCTTTTTTGCGGCTTTTTTAGGAGCTGCTTTTTTAGCGGCTTTCTTTACTGCTTTTTTTGCTGCTTTCTTAGGGGCGGCTTTCTTGGCTGCCTTTTTAGGAGCTGCTTTCTTAGCAGCTTTTTTTGCTTTTGCCATCTTGTTTGAATTTAATAGTTAGTAAATACTTTGGCAAAGATAGTGGAATGCAATTATTATTCCTTATGTAGTGGAAATATATTTTATATTTTCCTCAACAATCGTTAATGGTTTGCCGGGATATGTTTGATTCAACATCCAAAACGGATCGGTACAAAACTTTTTCCAGTGATCGAGAAGGAGCGTATTGAGTTCTGTTATACGCTGCCGGTAGGCCGGATCGAGCTGGTTCATCAACGCGCTGTTCGATGAAAGACGTTGCGTATAGTCGAGTAAATTATAGCAGGTGTTGAACTGACCGCAGGCGATGATTGCCGGCAAAGAAAATTCTTCACTCTTGTCAAACCACAGCGTGGTGGGCATTTCATAGGCCATCTGTGCCAGGGTCTGGATCGCTTTTGTGGGGGTGATGTCGGGACGGGGGGCGTGCGACCTCCTGTTGAGATCGTTGGTAAAGGAGAGGTCGTAGATGTGATTACCTTTCCGCCTGTTGATCCAATGAGGGTTCTCGTAGAAACTATTGTAGATGAGGGATCGTACTCTTTTGAGGAATACGTCGCTATTGAGGGTGATGGCGCTGCTGACCCGGGCCGTTAACATTTGCATCACAACCGACATCCGGGTATTGCGGAAAAATCCCAATAACAGCCGGATGACGGTGGGGCTAAAGTTGTTGGTGCCTTCCTTTATGATCTTCCCGGGCAGGTATCTGCCGAGCAAAAAAGTGATGAGCAGGACGCCTGTCAACAGGCCCGCCGCGGCTGTGAGCAGGGCTTTCAGCGTAGGGTGGGTAGTGTTGTAAGCGCCCACTCCCAGGGCGATACAGCCGATGACGGCCAGGCCGAATATCCACTGCCAATGAGTATAACTGAGGCTGCCGGGTACCGACTTTTTATTCACCGGCGGCACACAATACGGATGCATATACTGGCTGCCGACATCGTTGATGAGGCAGAGATCGAAAGGGGAAAAGCTTGTTTCTTTTCTATAGCGTCTGTTGTCGGCTATGAGCAGGCTGTCGAGACCCTGGTTGTCGGTGATGCCGCCGTCCATGAGACCGACGTTATTCTTGTCCAGCCAGGCGCATTCATCGGGTGTGAGCATCTTTTTATTTGCCTGGAGGGCGTTGTGAAGGGTTTCGGCGCTGAGCTGCTGGTGGGCGAAGTCGTCGGGGAAACGCAGGGGTTCGAAACCCATGGGGAAACAGGAAGAGGCGGCCATGGTGTCGGAGATGCGGATCTGCGTGGCGGCGGAGGGGTCGAGACGGAGATAGTTGTTGCCGTAGAAGAAGTATGGGTCAGCGCCGTTGTCGGGTATTAGTTTGATGCTTTGGCGGAAGGGCAGGCCGCGGAAGAACTCGGTGGTGTTGAAACAGATCTCTTCGAGGGGGACGTTCATTCCGGGCGTGGCGTTCGGCGTGGCGTGTGGCGCCGGTTGCGATGCGGGCGCGGTCTTGCGCGTCTGCAGGTGGGCGAGGGTTTTGTGATCGAAAAGTATGTCGTCATAGCACAGCGCGAATGCATTGATAAGGTTGCGTCCTTTGAGCGGGCGTTCGCGCCAGGGGGCGTTGGAGTTGAGTTTTTGCAGGGCCGCCTGCATGAGCTGGTCGCCGCGCAATTTGTCATAGAGGGTGTCGAAAAAATCTTTGAAGGACCGGCCTTCCGCGACGGCGAGGGCAAAAGAGGCGTTGGTGATGGTGCCGCCGGATGCGGAGGAGATGAAACGTATCTTTTGCAGGAGCGTAACGGGCTGACCGTTGGTGTCGGTGAAAGGGCAGTTGGAAAAATAGCTGAGGACGCCGAGACTGAAAGAGGCTGCGCGGAATCCGCCGCCGGAGAAGGCCAGGGCGATGTGTTCGAAAGGGGTTTGCAGGGAGGTGGGCGGCGCTATGGCCGCTTCGGGTGATTCGTCGAGCTGCGGCGGCATTGTGGGAGGCGCGGCGGCGGCTGATGCGGCGTTGGTGGCTGCGGTGGCGGCGGGCGCAGTGTCGGCGGCTGCGGTTGTTGCGCCGGCCGGTGTGGGGGTGATCGGTTGGCTCATGGTTCGATGTTTTTTTATTTTCCGTTGATGGTGTATTCTACATAACAGGATCCTTTTCGAAAAGCGTTGGTGAATGCGTTGATGTCGGCGGCGGGCAGGAGTCCCCGAAGCCGCTGTGCACGGGGATCATCGATGAGTCCGACGTCTGTCCGTACGACGCGGCCTTTTGTTTTTTCGATGAGCGCTCCATACAATTGTTCGGCGGGGAAATTGGCTGCGCCGCCCCAGGCTAAAGGTACTTTGTCTTGCACGAGGGGCATAAAGGCGACGAGGCTGGGACTGGTGACGAGATCGAGACCGGAATGAGATGCCGTTCCGTTGTGCGAGCCGTGGTGTCCCACTTTATAGAACACGGTGGCGGCGAGTAATTCATTGGTGTCTTTTCCGCCGTTGGTCTTTAGGGTATCGCTGACATCGGGTTTGTGCCAGGACATCCAGTTGCCGGATTGGGCGTCGGCGGGTAATAAGACCACCCTGCCCGAGTCCTCGAATTCAAGGGCCATCGCGAGGCTGGTGTTGTTGACGAAACGGGTGAGCGCAAGACTCACGTCGCCCGTGCCGACCCAGTCGAGTTCTATCTGCCGCCATTTCATTTCATCGGATCCGTACTGGCGCCAGAAGGCGGCCTCTTCTTTACCGCTGAGCTGATGACCTGCGTCGAAAGGCGAGGACTGCGGCCGCAGCGTGATGCCGCTGGCCGTGAGACGTTGTGTAGGCGGCACCGGCGTGGGGACTGTGCCAAGCGCCAGCTGATACATTTCGTCCGTGTCCATTTCTATCTTGAGGAAGGAGAGGTCCGGGTCGCGCGGAGGGCCGAGGATATAGAATTTTATTCCTTCGGCGCCGGGGAGGTTTTTTATGACTTCGCCGGGGAGGCGGTAGGCGATAGTGCGGCCTTTTTTGCGCACGTACTCCATGGCGTCATTGTTGGTGAGTCCTTTGGTGACAGTGCTTGCGGCGGCGGTTGCGGCGCGTGCGGTTTTGGCGGCGGCGTTTTTCGCGGTTGGGGCCGGTGTGCCATTTGCAGCGCGCGCCCCTCTGTCCGAGGCGGTGTCACCGGCTTCGAACTCCAGCTGTTCTTTTATCGCGTCGAGCGAAGCCTGGTGTTGTGCGTAGCGTTTGCCAAAGCCGAGCGCGTCGCTGGTCTGTTTGGCGTATCGCTGCAGATGCGCCTGTGCGCGCTCCGTCTGTTCCTGCAGCTGCCGCAGCCTTTTGCCAAACTTATCTTTTACGACGCCGGCGATGGGGTCCGTTGGATCTTCCACCCAGGACATCCACGTCTCTTTCACCGTTATCTGGTCGAACAGCGCCCGGGCCAGGTTGAAGCCGGAGATATGGTCTTCGTGCTGATGGGTGACGATGAGCAGATCGAGCTGGTGTTTACAGGTGGCGGCGATGTCGCTGACGCAGGGATTGATGGCATCGGCGCTGGTCTTGATGCCGCCGCAGTCGATGAGCATGCTGAAGCTGATGTCTGTGTCTTTACAGAACAGCAGAAGGATACAGTCACCGACGGAACCGGTGTTGTACATGCGGATCTTTATATTGTCGACATTACCAGTCATTGTTCTTGTTTTTGAGGTTATGTATACAGGCAAGCGGTTCGACCTGGTCCTGATAGTTCGGGGCAAAACCCATGTCGTCCATGAGGTCGCCATAACCGCAGCGGTATTGCATTTGCAGCCGCCGGGTGTTCAGCCTGAGTTTGCGGGTGCCGCGCTGGGTGAGGGCCGCAGGGTCGAAGATGGGTTTGGAGATAGCGTGCTGGAGACTGAGATTGTCGAGATTGAGGATGAGGGTGCAGCCGCCGCGGAAGGTAAAGCTATCGGCGTCGTTGGGCGCCTTTTTGCCCGTGGGGATGGGAGCGAAGGTCGCGGTGCCGCCATTCTTTATCGCGGCGACGCGGCAGCGCTGGGCCAGGGTCATGATGATCTGGTTCTGCAGATTGCCATCGGGGCCTGTGCGGGAATGGATGCGCAGGGAATGAATTTCGATGGCGGGGCCTTTTTTATATGTTCGTGACTGACCGATGCCCAGATCCTTATACTGATCCGAAAATACCAGACCTGTAAGGTTTTCCATCACGGTGTGATTGACGGCGCGCCCATCCGTATCGAACAGATAGGAGTGCAGTCCTTTGATATTTTTCTCCTTGTCGCCGCGGATGAAGGCGGCGGTGATGTCGAAGATCTTTTTTCTGTCGGTGACGTAGGATAGCTGTCCTTTGAATTCCCGGAGGAATTCGCCGGTGTGTTCGTTGAACCAATCCTTATAGGCCGTGTCCGGTACCGTCTGGTAACAGAGTGTTTCTACGGAAAGATTGGGTACGCCTTCGGGGAAGATGCCTCTTTTTCGAAAGGCGTTGATAAAGGCGACGCGGTAATTCTGGTCGTCGTCCGCGACCAGCTCTTTATCGGCGGTGATGAGGGCCCGGAGATAGTCGCCGAAATTGATGTCGACGGGCGGGCAGTAGTCCAGTGCGCGGATGCACATGTTGAGGACGTGCGAGGCGGATTTGCATGCTTCCTGTGCGAGACGGTTGACAAGATCGGGATGTAGCTCGCCCTGGGGAAGGACGCCGGTTCCGCCCGTGGCGATGCGTAAGAGATCGGCCGTACGATTTTTATAAATGGCGAGAAAGGCGTCAAAGACGGCAGCTACCAGCAGGCTGCCGCGGCTATGGCATTCCATCACCGTGTCATAGTCGGTAGTGTTGGGTGCATACCGTACCCATTCCTTACCGTTATAACGGCCGATGCCGCTGCGTAGTGCGCCGTAGTCGCCGGTGGATAGTCCGAACTCCACCGCCAGTTGCGACAGCAGCGTCTCCGAGTCGAGGTCGCCCCGCACTTTGCGTATCTGGTTGCGGACGATCTCGGGATACATAAAATGTTGGAGGAGGGCGACGAGATCGGCGAATCCTTCGTGGAAGGCGGGGACGTCGGGATGGGTCGTCTCCATGAAGCGGCTGTACATGCCATCGAGCAGGGCGTGTGTCGTCTCATGCGCTACGATGTCGTGGCTGAGACAGCCATAGACGATGCCGCCGGGCAGACAGAGCGATGCGTTGGCGGGTGTCGCATTGTAATAGCCAAAAAGCAGGGCCTTGCGATCGGGACTGTAGTAGGCATTCTGTTCTCTCAGGGCGTGTGGGTAGACGAGCAGCTTGTCGACGTATTCATATACCTTTTTGCCTTCGACGATCTTCTCCGCGGGGCTCCACGTAACCTGTCGTCCCAGGGCCTTCTCGAAATTTTTTATGGTGGTCATGACCACGGCATAGACCATCTGCTGGTGGAATTGGGGATTGGCTTCGCTGGGGGTGAGGCCGTCGGTGGCCAGGATGTGCGGGGCATTGAGATCGACGGGTTTGTATATGGCGTTGCTGGCCGGGTCGCGGTCGATGACGCGGATGTATTTGCCTTCGGGCCCTGGCTGCAGGTCCTCCCAGGGTACCTTATACGTGATGCGATTGATGTCGGCTGTGTCGAGGTCTAACGATGTGATGGGGTCGAAGGCGAATCCCTGCAATTTGCGAAAAGGGGGATTGTTTTTCATTGTCTGGGTTTAATTGGTTCGAAGGAATGGCATTTTCCTTATCTTTAGAAATATACTATTAATACCTTAAAAAACCTATAGCATGAGAATCGCTTCCTCCCTCTTTTTATTGGGCCTTACTGCTGGCATTGCAAATGTAAATGCCCAGAATACTTTTCCGTCGACCGGTAATGTCGGGATCGGAATGACCAGCCCGGTCGTCAGCCTGGTCATCAGCGGCAATAACAATAGCGAAAGGATCCATGTCATTAGCAGTGCCGACCCCGTGGTGACGGTATATCATCAGAACGGGACCACCAGCGCGCCTTTGCCTATCGTGACGGGCAACAATCTCGGATATTTTCAGTTTGGCGGATACGACGGTACGCAGAATATCCGGGCTTCGTGGATCACCGGCTATTCGACGGAGAACTGGACCTCCGCCACTCATGGTGCGGGGATGATCTTTTCTACTACTCCCAACGGCTCCACGACCATGACCGAGAGGATGCGGCTCGATCAAAATGGCAATCTGGCTATCGGGACTACTTCTGCGGGCTCGAATAAGCTGGCCGTGGAAGGGACCATCGGGGCCCGAAAGGTTGTCGTGACACAGACCAATCCATTCCCGGACTATGTATTCGAGCAGGGTTATCAATTGCCGGCCCTGGACAGCGTATCGAAATTCATACAAGCCAATCATCATCTGCCGGATGTTCCTTCTGCGGACAGCGTCGCCAGGAACGGTCTCGACCTGGGCAGCAATCAGGCTGCGTTGCTGAAAAAAATAGAGGAGCTGACGCTGTATCTTATAGAGCAGCAGGATGAGATAAAGAAGTTGAAAGAACATGATATGGAGTTGCAGCGCCGGCTGGATGGGTTGAGGAGGGAGTAGGGAGTGGCATAGGGAAATCGGTGATTTTCAGCCCGTTTTGGCTAAAGCTGTGAAGATGCTCCACTAAGAACATACGGAATAAATTTGTATCCTTGAGTAGTATGCAGACTCAAAACACTCCTATATTTCTACGCTACGGAGGGGCTGAAAAAGACAGCTCTGAGATGAATAAGGAAGAGCTCGAAAGAGCGTCGGCTTCGATTCTGCGCAGGGCAAAGGAGAAGGCCTTCTTTAAAGGACGCCCCATTATATTTAGTGAAGATGGTAAAGTTTATGAAGAATGGCCTGATGGCAGAATCGTTGAACGCAAATAAAATATAGTAGATAATGCCTACTATATATGTTGTTGCCGGGCCTAATGGAATTGGAAAAACTACTTCATCTTTTGACCTTCTTCCGAAGAATGTTCCTTTAATCAACTAATAGAGACAAACTTAGCCGAGGTCGGCATGTGGCCGGCGACTCGCTGCAATATCCGCTGGTGGTAGATACGACAGCCCCACTTAAACAAGCCGCTTTACAGCTTCTAATGATCTTCTATTTAGAACATAGCGCTTCAAAGCGCATAAAGGCATTTTCAAATGCAAGGTAAACTAAATTGGTTTGATGGTCGAACCTACTTGGTCAAGCAGAAATTCGAATGGGCATCTCATCATAGATTTGGCCGCCTAAGAGGCGCCCTGCCTTTTTCTTGTTCTTTCCTCCCCATTGTTTAAAAAAGAAGGCCACCTCTTGCATTCGACATTGCTGCATGATATCCCAGACCCAAACTTCATTCATTGACCTGGATTTTTTGCCGCTTTCACCGCCTACAATTACCCAATCAATATTTGTAAGCAATAAGTTGGGTAATGGGCCAATTAATGGCTCGCAAGAAAGGAATTTAGTCTTCGCGTTTGTCCGTCGTAAAAAATCAATGCGACCAATTACACGTTCATCCTCGACCGAAACCCCCATCCAAATATTGCTAGACCAGTTCAATAAATGATGTATTTCAAAAAGTCTTTCTGCCCTTTTGGTTAAGACTTGATAAGTATGTTGAGGTGTTTCATTCATAACATGAAAGACCCGTTGGATAAAATCTACGGATATGTCAGGGTGAAACAAATCGCTCATGGAGTTTACAAAAACCAGCTTGGCTCCTTTCCATGTGTAAGGAATATTCACCGCACTATCATGCATGGCCATTTTAAAACCATCTTTATATTTTTCAAGGCCCATGGCTTGCAAACGCTTTGACATGACCTCTGCGTAACAGAATTTACAACCTGCAGAGATTTTGCTACAGCCAGTTGTCGGATTCCAAGTCATTTCAGTCCATTCTATGCTTGATTGTGCCATTAAAGTTTATATTTAGGTTCAATAACGTCGTTCGCAATTTTAATTGCATTTTTATTGTTTGCCGCCATCATAAAGTGGTACATAATTGAATTTTGAGAATTTCGCATCACATATGGTTTCGAAACTTCTGAGAAAACTTGCTTTAGTTTTCTGCTGTATAATTCGCCTGCTAATAGAGCTGCATCTTTTTCTTTTTGAATATTTGTTTCTTCTCCGAACAGGGTTTGCCGGGTCGTGGACCTATAAAAATGCTGCATAATTTCCTCCCGCGAATAGCCAAGAAAATTCTCCAGTTTCTGCACCCAGGAATCTGAAATTTTTCCGTCATTTACAAGCATTCGGTTGACACCCATGCCAGTCGGAACTAGAATCCATAAATCAACGCCAAGGCCCTTCAGACTTTCAATCGATGACCAACTTATCGACATTCCATATGGATCGATATAAACAAGAGCACGATAATTTTTATATTTCTTCAAATATTCAGCCAGATTTACCAACTTTCTATTACAATCTTCCTGCTGAATATAGATTTTTTTTCTTAAAGGATGGCTGGAAAGATTGGAATTCAATTCTGTTGCATGTTCTTCATCCAATTCGACAAAATAATATATGTCAAATGGTTTTGGGTCGGATAAATCCAGAATTCGTAAGGCTGTTCCTTTTTTCATTGGCTCTGACCCATCAGTTTCAATAAAGCCTGAGCCCGCAAATCCGTCAAAATAAATAGTCCTAACCCAATCCTGTTTATTCATGATCTTCAAATATGCTGACGCATACTTAACGATTATCTCCATTTTTTCCTCCGTCCAGTTTCCACCGAATTGATTCATAAGTCAAGATTTAGTATTACAAAAATACTAATTTAATTAGCAAAAGATAAAAGAATCCTAAGTTGCTGGATGGGAAAGAAGGAGAAGCTAATTGCCTCATTTACAGTCAAAAATAAGACAGCGATTTTGATTGTAAGCAAAACGGGGATTGACCTATCGATCAATTTCCATCGGGCCTGACTCTATCCATCAGAGTTTGGGACTGTTTGATCAGGATATTGTATTTGCTTCTATATTCATCGGCCTCCTTTTGACAGCGTCGCAGATCGTTTTCAAATTTGTCTTTCATTGTCCGATATGCTTGAATATAATTTTCTTTTGTCATCGTGGTTGCAGTGTCGATGTTGGCTTTGACCGGGGAGGATTGACTTTTCGCGGCGGGGTTGGCTGCCTGCTGATATCTTTTTAATTCGCTGAGTAGGTGTTCATTTTGAAGTTGAAGGCTATCCAGGCGAATGGAGCAGGCCTTGTATCGAAGAAGATATGCTTGATTTATCCCGGAAGGCGCGCCGGTGACTGATAGCTGCCGGAGTAGAATTAAGGAGTCTGATTTGGAGCGGACATCCGACCTTAACTGCCGGTTGTTTGTTGTTAATGTATCGATTTGGTTTTCCAGATCGGCAGGGGGCATCCAGTTGCGCGATTTGAAAAGAGGTAGAAGGGATGCGTTAACATATTGGGCGTTTGTAGGCTGAATGCTGCTTTGGCTGTTTCCAATTTTCCTGGCGGTATCGGCTGGTGAAGTATTTCTGGCGCTGGAAAATCCATTACTTGTTATGGTAGAATTAAATCCGATGACGGAAAAGAATAATAAGGCTGCATTGGCCAGGCCAAGGACTATCTTTTCATCTGTGCGACCAAATTCGTTGACCACAAATAAAAATGTGATGATCAGGCATAAGGACAATGTCATGAAATTTAATACCCGTAGTGGGAGGGCAAAGTTTGAAAGGTAATCTATTAGATGTATGATAATAAAGATCATCCCTGCACATGAAGCAACGCTTTTTAAAGATTTGGGGTCAAAATATTTTTGATAGTTTGAGCCCGGGCCTGGTGTGGAGGTGTTTTTAGCCATAAAATTTGTTTTTTTATAAGGCAGAGGTGGTTCTTAGAATACGACTGACTTGTGTTATTAACTATCTCAGGGGCGTGGGTGTCTAATATTTTAATAATCAGCATTTTGCCTTAAAATCGCCCTGCTTTCATTATGAGTTTTAATTAATTATCTTTGGGGTAGTGTTTAAAGCCTAATAACATGAATGCAGCAGCTATAAGAGACAGATTATATGACTACATCAGGGTGGCTGATGATAAAAAGATTAAAGCCATTTATATGATGCTGGAAGATGAAATAGCTGAAGAAACTGAATGGTGGAATAACACGGCTTTGGTCTCCGAATTAGAAAAGGAGTATGAAGCATGGGATTCGGGAAAAGATAAAGGGTATTCGGTTGCAGATATTAAAGCTGAAATAGCTACTCGTAAGGCGAAAAAGCATGGTAGATGACTTATAAGATCGAGCTTTTGCCACGTGCCCGGAAAGAACTTTTGGAGGCCTGGGATTGGTACGATGACAGATGGGCTGGATTGGGCGATAGGTTTATGCGAGAAGTTGAAAAAAAGCTACAACAGATTGAAAAAACGCCGGAGCGGTAGGCTTTGCGCCTCCGGGTTTTGTCGACCAGGACTTTAGTGACATGATAATCGGCGTTCTCCCGCATTCGGGAGACAAACCAGATCTTTTGCGTCGTCCATTTGGCAAAGAGCCGGTAATTGGTATAAGCCTTATCAAAGACGATCCAACTACCCGTGGGCAACTTCAACTGGAGTAGGAATCTTTGGTCATGCTCTCTGGCAGCCAGTATCTCCAATGATTGTACTTTGGTAAGTCAAACATAACCTATCTGGGCGGTTCTTCGGCACTGCCCTTTTTATTTTACAGATCAACTGGCAGGTTCCTTTTTCCCCCTGGAATAAAAAATGGCATTGGCGTTAAACAAGATCACCGAAACAAAAATAGTAATATAAGAAACGGCTTGCAGCGTACCTATTGGCTCGTGATAAACCAGCGTAGCCAATGCAAAAGCAATGATAGGATTAATATTCAACAGCATTCCTGCGGTGGATGAGTCAATTCCATTGAGCGCATATAAATTCAGGAAGAGCGGTATAATGGTGAAGGCTATTGCAATGATAGCCACATAGGCGTAGAACTTAAATTCGGCCGGCACCGGACCACTGAACCGGGGATAGAACAGCAGTAGGATAATGGACGATAATACAATGTGAAAGGTGAGCACTGTAAATTTATCAAACCCCATATTTCTGCGCTGGCTTACCAGGTAACAGGCGTAAGAAAACCCGATGATCATACTGAACAACATATCCGTAATATTTGCATAAGATAGCAGTATACAAGAAGCAATGCTTAATGAAACAGCGAACCACTGCAGCTTGCTCAGTTTTTCGTGCAGTATAAAAAAGGCAATCAGCGTAGTTATGATCGGGCAAACCAGGTACGCCAGTGACGTAGCCTTAACACTGATGTGGTTCATGACATAAATAAATGAGAACCAGTTGGCGGTTAAAAAAATGCTGCCGCCCACATTAAGAAAAATAGCCCTGAGCTTGTTTGGGAATGGCAAGGCTTTAAATAAATGAACCGTTTCTTTAAGTTTTTGCCGTCTGAAAAGGAGTGTGATGAGCAGTGTTAACAGAGCGCAACCAAATACGCGGTAGAACAGGATGTCCAGAGAGGAATAGGCGTGTAAAGGTTTCAGTACAAGGGCGAAAAAGCCCCAGGTGGTATAAGCAGAAATAGCGGCCAGGTAGTATTTAGTGTTTTTCATTATTATGTGTCAAACGGAAAGTTGACGGCAGTAAAATAACCATTAAATATTCAGGCGCCAATATTTTTTGGCATGCAATGAGGACGTAGGTATCTTAGTCCTATGAGAAAACTGATGTCCCACCCGAAGACCCCGGCCATGCTTGCGCGCTGCCGGATGCTTGCGCACTACCGGATGTTTGTACTGGCAATGATAGTGTTCGCGATGGCTATGCCTGCCCAGGCCCAACTGAGCGGCCCGGAAAAGAAGGCCATTGCCTATATCAAGGCCCATCTGGACTCGGCCATGCACTTGCTGGTTGAGTCGGTGAACATCAACAGCGGCACGCTGAATATCGAAGGAGTAAAGAGGGTGGGTGCCCTTTATGCGGCCCGGCTGGAAAAGTTAGGTTTCAGCATCGAATGGGTGAATCAACCGGATAGTCTGCATCGTGCGGGTCATCTTGTCGCCACTCACGTTGGCGGTGCTCTCAAAAAAGGCAAAAAGCTTTTTCTCATTGGGCATCTCGATACCGTTTTTGAGCCCGATATGCCCGCGGGGCCATTTACCATGCTCAACGACTCTATGGCCACGGGACAGGGTGTCAACGACATGAAAGGGGGAGACGTCGTGATGATCTCCGCGTTGGAGGCGCTGCAAGCCGCTGGCCAATTGCAGGACATGAATATCATCGCCTATTTTACGGGTGACGAAGAACGATCGGGCAGCCCCCATGCCGTCGCCCGCCAGGATTTTATCGAAAGGGCAAGGACCTGCGACATCGCACTGGGCTTCGAGACCGCTACCGGTCTTCACCAGGTGGCCGCCTCCCGTCGTGGCGCCAGCAACTGGACGCTCGACATTACGGCCAGGACCGGTCATTCCGCGATGATCTTCAAGAATGACTTTGGTGACGGCGCTATTTACGAAGCGGCACGTATCCTCAACGCCTTCCGTGAGCAACTGGGGGCTGAACAATATCTCACTTTCAACCCCGGCTTTATCGTCGGTGGTTCCGAAATAAAGATTGACGCGCAGGATGCCAGGGGCGAAGTAGTGGGAAAGACAAACATCATTTCGCCGGCTTCGCATGTTACCGGCGACCTCCGGTTTCTCACCGAAGCGCAAAAGATTACTGCCCGGCAAAAGATGCAGGCCATCGTAGCGGCAAGTCTCCCGGGGACGCATTCGAGCATCAGCTTCAAGGACGGTCTGCCTGCCATGGAGCCCACCGCCGGCAATCTTCGGCTGGTGCAGGTGACAGATAAAGTGACAAAAGACATCGGAATTGGCGAAACGACCGCCTGTGATCCTGGCATCCGGGGAGCGGGCGACATTTCGGATATCGCACATTACCTCGATTGCCTCGATGGGTTGGGCGCGCCGGGAGAAGGGGCTCACAAGGCTGGCGAAACCATCGACCTGAAAGGATTCCCGCTGATGATACAACGCGCAGCCGTACTGATGTCCCGGTTGACGCGCTGAGCCTTAAATATTCCATAACGATTGCGCATGCCTGCTGATAAGATCAATTATACATTGCCTTGATATTTTCTTAGTTTTACTAAAAAGTATTAATGGCCTTCTTCAAAAACGGTAGAATCAGGAGATGATGTTTAGGTGAATTTCTCCGTCTTGTTTAGCAGTATATATATAAGTGATAAAATAGAAAAGCCCCTACGGCTTCTAATAATCTTCTATGTAGCACATAGAGCTTCAAAGCAATAAAGGCATTTCCAATTACAAAGGTACGTCAAAAAATCTGGTTACTTTACTAATATCTCTTAGGACATAGATCGCTTGTAATGTATTGATATATATTTATTTGTGATTTTGGCAATTTACAAAGCTGCAGGTTCGGGAGAAGAGCAAGCTTTGGAGGACCAGAAAAAGGCCGGGACCGATAAGATCCCGGCCCGAAGAGCTTGCCGTTCATTTATTTCCCGCCCAACCAGAAAGTTATCTCCGTCGCCTTCTCGCCGGTAGTATACCATTTCTGCCATTCGTCGGATTTGATGTTGCCGTCCCATTTGGGGGCAGCGGTCTTTTTGCTGCGGTAGAAGCGCCAGCGGTAGTGATGATATACGCCCATCATGTTGATGGCGTAGGCCTGGGAGAGGGCTTTGTTGCCGAGGATGATGTTGAGGTTGTCGTCATTGGAGTTGCTGGCTTTGTTCCCCATGTTGTGAGAGCCGGTGATGAGGACGGGGTTGTCGGAGAAGGGGTCGATGACGATGGCCTTGCTATGGATGGTGACGTTCTGTTTGGCGACCTCATCCTGCCAGAACTGGAAGTCTTCGTTTATAGCTGCGGGTAATACAACGTCGAGGTCGCCTTCTTCGTATTTGTTGTGCGTGAGGAAGGAGATGGTGGGGGTTTTTGCGCCACCCGGGTCTCCATTGACGACGCCATTCACCAGGAGCTTTTTATTTTTTGCCATCTTCTCGATGACGTCGTATAGCATCAGGCTTTTTCCTTCCACGCCGGGTTTGAACATCAGGAAGAGGATGCCGTGTTTTGCCGCCTGGATATATTTTGTCGCGGCGGCCATGTCGATGGGGACGGGCGCCTTGGGCACCGGAGTGAAGAAGGTGGTGATCGACTTGTCGTTGTTGGTCTTGGCGGTGCTGTTGTGGGTGAGATAGGTCTTGCCATAGAGGCCCTTGCCGTTCTTATCACAATCTGCCTTGATGGCGTTCCATTCGTCCATATAATATTTGACGACGTCCGCGTCGTGCAGGACCACTGCGTTGTTTATCTGGGTGAAGACTCCGTTCATGGTCCAGTTGGTGCTGCCCGTGAAGACCTTTATGGGCGCGCCATTTTTTGTGACGACGATGAATTTATTATGGGCGAAGTGAGGGGTAGAAACTATACGGCGGGTGACATTCACCTTTGTTAAAAGTTTGGCGTGTGCTGCCTGGGGGTCGGGTTTGCCTGAACCAAAGGCGCCGTTGGCAAGGATGACGTTGGCGCGTTTGCCTATCTTGTTGAGACCGGCGATGAGCGAGAACTCGTCCAGTTCGTAGAGGGCGGCGAACAACTGCAGGCTGGTGTCGCCCGCGACCTCATCCAGAAGATTGGTGAGCGCTACGAGGAGATTGCCGCCCATGAAGGTGCGGATGGTGGACTTGGGATCGGCGAGATTGCTCTTGAGGGTTTTGGCGCGTTCGTTCTTTGGGATATTATTCAGTCTTTTCGCCAGGAACTGCGAGGACACGAGCCCGCGATTGAAATAGGCTTCGATGCCGCCGTTGTCGCCCACCTTGACCATTTCGCTCCAGGGCGTGGCGAGGTCGGATGCCTTGGTAAGGGTGATCGTGCCTGTACCGGCGGCTGCAACCGTGCCTTTGGGGGCGGGTTTGCCGCTTTTCGTGGTCTTGCCGCTTACGCCGGCGGGGTTCCCGATCATCGGCACGACGCGATAGGAGACCTCGTCTCCGGCGTTGACGAAGTAATCGATCCACATATATTTCTGAATGGGCCATTCTGTGCTGGGCCGTGTTTCGAAGGCGGTGTGCGGGTCGTCCTGGAAGCCTACGCTGGTGAACAGCGGCTCGGCGTCGGCGTCCGTCTCGCCTTTGCGTTTGCGGTAGATGGCGAATCCCCAGCAATTGGGGATGGGCTTGGGATATTTCCATACGATGGTGGCGTCGTCATTATTGACGTAGACCTTGAGTATGGCGGTATTGTTGGTATTGGCGCTCGCCTTGAGGGCGGGAAGAGCGGGGGTGTTAACGGTTGCCATGGAGTTGTGTGGTTTAGTGCGAATGTATCAATTAGACGGAATTTCTGAAAGGGTGGAAACACCCTATTTTGGGGTATACCGGGGGTATGGGGGATGCCGGTATGCCGGGGGGTATGAGGGATGCCGGGGGGATGGGACGATGCGGGGAGCGTCCGGCGATTTTTATGGATTTTTGCAGCTAGTGCATCACAGGGGGTTTAACAGACCATTGAACTACTGAATGCTATGAAGAATTTATTCCTTGTCTTTTTGGGATTTTGGGCTGCGGCTGCGACCGGGCCCCTTTCCGTTTCGGCGCAACCCAGTGATGCGTCACCGCAGACCGTTGCAGGGGCTTTCCCGGCCAATATCCTTGCAGGGGCGCGTCAGCCCGACCCTGTTAACAAATCGCGGGTCATGGATTATTTCCAGAACCAGGAATTTACCGAAGCCATAGAGTATCTGTCGCCGGCGCTGCAGGCCGACTCGGGGAATGAGGCAGTGCTGGGATGGGCGGGCTATGCCTATTATATGAGCGATAAGAGCCGGGCGGCGGGCCAATGTTTCCGGCGGATGCTGAGCCTGGATTCCGCCGCTGTTTCCGCGCTGCACTACCTGGTGCGGCTGGAGCAGGGTGAGCCGGGCGGCGGCGAGGCCCTCGGGTATGCGCAGCGGTTGTTGCGGCTGCAACCCGCGAGGGCGCTATGGTGGCGGACCGTGGCCGAGTGCTGGCGGCGGAAGAATAAGCCGGACAGCGCGCTGGTATATTTCGATAGCGCCTATGCGATGGCGCCGGGAGACATGAAGACCGTGGCCGGGCTGGCGGATGTGCTGATCGATAAAAAGGAAAATGCGCGGGCGGATACCATCGTTGACTATGCCCTCATTTCCGATTCGCTGAATGTCGCTTTGTTGAAATTGCGGGTGCGAAGCGCCTATCTGGCGCAGGACTACGCGGCGGTGCTGACGCCGGGCGAGAGGCTGGTGCGGATGGAGGACCCTTCGGTAGTGTCGCTGACCTGGCTGGCGCTGTCGTATTATAACCTGAAACAATACCCGGACTGTATCCGCATCTGCGATCATATGCTGGGGATGGGGTTGGAGCTGGAGTCTGTTTATTATTATGAGGCGCGGGCCTATGCTAAGCTGAAGGATCATCCCCGGAGTAATGAGCTGTTGCGTCTGGCTTTGGCGAAGGCTATTTCGAATACGGCGGAGTGGTATTATGATGCGCTGGGCGATAATTATGAGGCGCTGAAGGATTACCGTCAGGCGCTGGCGAGCTGCGATACGAGTTATTATTTGTTTAAAGATCCCGTCACCTTGTACAATTGCGGGCGTATCTGCGAGAGCGAGCTGCACAATGTGGCGCTGGCGCGGCAGTATTACCGGCGGTATCTGGCGCTGGCGAAGCCTAAGACGGAACAGGAGAAGAAGGCGTATGCGTATGTGCGGGAGCGTTGGGGGCGTTCCGGCGGCGGGCATTCGCACGCGCGGTGAGGGGTGTTCCGGCGGCGGGCGGTGAAGAGGCGCCTGGCGAGAAAGCAAAAACGGCCTAAAAAACCAACCCTAAGGCATTCAAACATATCTCAGGGTTGATCGATGAGGCCGTTATGATCCCGGCGCGGCCGGTGTTCGCGGTGGCCAGGCCGGCTTGGCCTCTATGCGTCGAGTAAGGTTTGAATGTCGAATTTTGACATCTTCATGAACGCCTGGATCACGCGCGGCGCCTTATCCGGATCGGCCATCAGCTGGTGGAGGATTGCAGGCACCACCTGCCAGGAGAACCCGAATTTGTCATCCAGCCATCCGCATTGGTCATAGCGGCCGCCTTCGCCCAACTTTTCCCAGTAATGATCGATCTCTTGCTGGGTCTCGCATTCTATGACGTAGGAGTTGGCAGGAGTAGGCTTGTATTTGGGGCCTCCGTTGAGGGCCATGAATTTTGTCCCATTCAATTCAAAATTGACGACGATGGGGTTCTCCGCGGTGATCTTGGCGTTTTTGAAGATCGAGCAGTAGAAGGTGGCTGCCGCTTTGGCTTGTCCGTCAAACCATAAACAAGGATAGAGCTGTTTTGACATTTTTTTGTGTTTTACTTTGTAATGATAGGACAAAGCTAGGGGCTGCCGGGGCGCCAGAATAGAATAAAAGCGACATTTTTGATTTAGGATTCCGAACCGAAATTGAGATATTCTTTTGGGGTAATATTCGTAAACTCTTTGAACGAGCGGATATAGTGGCTTTGATCCGCATAGCCGTTGCGAAGCGCTATGTCCGACAATTTATGGTACCCCCTGCTGTTCAGCTGCTGAAAGGCTGAATTGAATTGACAGATACGTCTGTAGAGATTGGGCGAGAGGCCGATGTTTTTCTCAAACTGTCGTTGAAAGGTCCTCGTTGTCATATAAAGCTCTTTTACCACCGAGGACAAAACTTCCGCCGAGCTGTCGGCGGCGAGTCTGTCCGCGGCATACCGCATCTTCGCGCAATCGTCTTTGGAATGGGCGATCAGGCCGGCGATATAGCTATCCAATATAGTAAGCCTTGTTTCCGTCGAAAAGGCATTCAATAATTGTTCCTGCAGCCGGGTAGTTTTTTGGGGCAGTAGTAAATTTCCATCGACGGGCTTGTCGGTCAATTCCAACGCCGTTATATTGAAGAGAGCGCCTAATGCATAGGGTTTGAAAAAATAGGCGATGAGGGTGAAGTCTTCGGTGAAGGTGAGGGTTTCGGGAAGAATGGTTTGCCCGAAGAGGGTTAGATTGGTGGTGGACTCTTTTTTTAAAGTGCCCTTTGCCGAGCTGAAGACCAGGGTGGGGGAGCCGTTGGCAAAAAGCGGCAGGGAGAAGGGACTGGTGATGCGGTGATCTTCGATGACCAGTATCCTGTCTACGTATGCTGTAAGATTAGCGGCTGGCGCCGGGCTTTTCACTTTCATCCGGGTGGCGTTAGGTGCAACAATGTCTTTTCAAGGTAAGGAATTATTTTGATGCCGGCACCGCCTGGGGGAGGTCTGTTCGCGCGGCGGGCGGCCGCCGTCATTTCTTATTCGCCTCTGCCCATTTGTTATATTCTCTTACGACAGGGATAAGGTCTTTCCATGTATATTCTTTCGACTTGATCTTTTCTGCCAATTCGGGATAGTCGGAGAAATACAGAGGCGCTTTTGCGCGGAAAGTTTGATTGTTGTTGAATGAGGAGACATTGGCGATCATTTTAGCGGCAGGTTCACCGTCACGAATAACAAAATAATCCAGGAAACCCGCAGTGGTGGTGTTGTAAATAGAGCCCCGCATGGTGGTGGATCTTACATACAGTGTGGCGATGCCGCGTTCGACGACCTGGAACCAGGCATAATCGCTGATGCGTTTTTGCCCCCAGCCAAGATATACTTTGATGTAGTCGTATTCTACCAACGGGGTTTTCTTATCATCTTTGAGATAAGCGATGCCTTTGAGCTTTTCCGATGGTATTTTTTCGGGCTCGGCACCTTCAGCGGATTTAAAGCGAACATAATCATTGTCCAGAGCGGTTTCGACCAGGCCAACACGTGATGTTCCGTCAGTAAAAGTAAGTTTGCCATAACCATATTTTTCGGCGGCATTGGCGACGATACTGAATACCAGCAGGAAAAGGACGGATAAAAGGTGTCTCATTTGGATTGGATTTTATTTAGAGTATAACGCGCGATTAATGGTTTTCTTGTATGCTGGCGCCTGGTCTGTGAAAGTAGCTGTCTGTGAGCCAACTGAGCCAGTGGTGGGCCAACCGGGGAGCGGCCGGATCACCCATACGGCATCATCACCGTCACGGTCGTCCCCTCGCCGGGAGTACTGACGATGATGCCGGCGCCGCCGGTGAGACGGGCGCGGTTGCGGATGTTCTGGAGGCCGAGACCGCCGCTGGGCGCGGACTGCAGCGTCGCCTCAGTGTCGAAGCCTTTGCCGTCGTCGCGGACGCGGACGCGCAGCTGGTCGGGGTACCAGGTGAAACCGATATTGACGTTGGTGGCGCCCGCGTGCTTGACGCAATTTTGGAGACATTCCTGTATGATGCGGAAAAGGATCAGTTGTTTGTCCTCTGTAATGTCCCGCTCGGAGCCTTCGGAGGTCACGGATACGAGCAGCTGA